>JAAUXT010018989.1_pt1 | contig 11226 bp, 7 predicted proteins | sample 7278171 | NCBI WGS metagenome assembly JAAUXT01 (sample SAMN14350112, study PRJNA611818) | marine sediment metagenome | isolation source: surface marine sediment (1.8m) | place: French Polynesia: Moorea | collected 2018-08 | reverse complement strand
GCTCATCGCCGTCATCATTTCCGATACGGTCGGTTTTGCCCTGGCCCGTAATCTGACCACCCGGATCCGTGCGTTGCAGGAGGCGACCGAACGCATGCTCAGCGGCCGCCAGGCAACGGCGGTGGCAAACCACCACGCGGCATCCGGCGAGGCCCATCGCCTGCTTCCGTCGGCCTCCGGATCGACACGGCGGGTCCGTGGGGACGAGATTCATCAACTCGCCGACACCTTCAGTACGATGACGGCCGCGATCGAACGCTATATCGAGCAGCTTGCGGACTCCAAGGCCGTTCTGGCCAAATCCGAAACCAAATACCGCCGCATCTTTGAAGACTCCATGGATCTTATTTTTGTGGCCGCCGGGAACGGTTTGATCCGCGATATCAACCCGGCCGGGATGGCCATGCTGGGCTATGACGGCAAAGAATCTCTCCTCGGCCGGGAGCGTATCGCCGCCCTGCTGCAGGACGGGAGCGAGGCCCCGCAAATCCTGGCCGCAATCGAAGCGGCCGGGTTTGTCCGCGACCGGGAGTGCACGCTCCGGACGCGGGACGGCGGGCGTGTGGAGGTTCTGCTCAGCATGACCGCCCGCCGCCGGCCGGACGGCCGGATTGCGGAATATGAGGGGATCGCCAAGGACATCACCCATCGCAAACAGATGTTGCGGCAACTGCTGCGGGCCGACCGGTTGGCGTCGCTGGGACAATTGTCGGCCGGTGTGGCCCACGAAATCAACAATCCCCTCGGGCTCATCCTGGGCTATACCCAGCTTTTGATCCGCAACGAACCGAAATCGTCCGACAAGATCGACGACCTCCGCACGATCGAGAAACAGACCCGCAACTGCAAGAAAATCGTCGAGGACCTGCTCAACTTCGCCCGGCAGACCGGGACGTCGAAGGCGCGCGTGAATGTTTGTGAGAGCATGGAGGCCGTGACCGACGTGATTCGCAAACAGCTTGAATTGGACAATATCGCGATCCAGGCCCATTATGATCCCAAACTGCCGGATCTGGCGGGCGATGCCGAAAAGCTCAAACAGGTCTTCATGAACTTGCTGATCAACGCTAGGCAGGCCATCCACAAGAACGGCCGCATCGTCGTGAGCGTGGGCTTCGACGCGAGCGGCACCCAGGCTCTCGTCACGGTGGCGGACGACGGCCCCGGAATCCCGGAGGATATTCAGGAGAAGATTTTCGACCCCTTTTTCACGACCAAACCTACCGGACAGGGGACCGGGCTGGGCCTCTCGGTGAGCTATGGCATCATCGAGGATCATGGCGGCACGACCGAGGTCGCCAGCGCCCGGCCTTCCGGAACCGAGTTCAGGATTCGTCTGCCCCTGCCCGCGGAAGGAGACACCCCGGCACGATGAAATCCCGCCGCCCCCGATTGCTGATCGTCGACGACGAACCGGACATGTTGCGGTTGCTCACTCGCAGTGTGGGCCAGGATCTGGACTGTGAAGTGGTGACCGCCGGAAACGGGCGGGACGCGCTGGCCCGCTTCGAGGCACAGCCCTTCGATCTGGCCCTGCTGGACATCCGCATGCCCGGAATGGACGGGCTGCAGCTCCTGGAGGAAATTCAGGCCCGCCGGCCGGGCTTCACGGTGGTCATGATGACCGCATTCGGGGCCATCGAGGTGGCCGTGAATGCCATTCGCAAAGGGGCTTACGACTTCATCACCAAACCCTTCGACCACGACGCCCTTGTCCACCACCTGCAGAACGCGCTCGAACGCGGACGCCTGCTCAACGAGAACCGCGAACTCAAGGCCCGCGTGCGCGGGACAGAGGCCTTTCACGGCCTGGTGGGCGCCAGCCCGCCCATGCAGACCGTTTTCGATCGGCTCGCGATGCTTGGCAAGTCCGACATCACGGTGCTCGTCAGCGGCGCCTCGGGCACGGGCAAAAACCTGGCCGCCCGGGCGCTGCACGAGCTGAGCAGCCGGCGGGAGGGCCCGTTTGTTCGGGTCAGCTGCCCCACCGTGCCGGAGAACATCCTGGAGAGCGAACTTTTCGGCTATGCCAAGGGGGCTTTCACCCATGCGGTGGCCGACCGCCGCGGGCTTTTTCAGGAAGCCGACGGCGGCACCCTTTTCCTGGACGAAATCGGGGATATCAGCCCTGCCATCCAGGCCAAGCTGCTGCAGGTGCTGGAAGACAAGGAATTCCGGCCGCTGGGGCGCAACCGCAGCGTCAAGGTCGACGTGCGATTGGTGGCGGCCACCAACAGCGATCTCAAAGCCCGGATGGCGGCAGGGGATTTCCGGGAGGACCTCTACTATCGCCTGTGCGTGGTCGAGGTGGTGCTGCCGACGCTGAGCGCGCGTCCGGATGATATTCCCCTGCTGGTGGATCATTTTCTGGACCGGTACAGCCTGGGGGCGGGAGAGGCGCCCAAACGCGTGTCCCCGGAACTGCAGGCGCAGTTGGCTGGCCATCCCTGGCCGGGCAACGTGCGCGAGCTGGAAAATCTCATCCGGCGGGGTGTTGTCATGTGCGGCGGTGAAGAAATCACCCCCGAGGCCATCGGCTGGCAGGCCACCGCCTGTGTGGCCGACCTCGAAACGGATGACCTCAGTGCCATCCCCTACCGCGAAGCCAAGGAAGAGGTCCTGTCGCAGTTCAACCGACGCTATATCTGCAAGGCGCTGGAAATGACCGCTGGCAATGTCACCCGGGCCGCCAAGCGAAGCCGGATCGAAAGGCAGTCCTTTCAGCAGATCATGCGCAAATATGACATCCGCTCGGATGCGTTTCGAACGGGTGCCAAAAAATGATGGCACTGCCACATTTGCCTACCTTGGATCCAACCTTCTAAAATCAATAAAAAATTCGAATGGATGCCAACCGCGGCCAGGTCCCGGGCGGCCGCCTTCCGCAGGCCGCGCTTTTGTCGCGACGCGCGGTTGATAATTATATAATCAATCATAACAAGTGGTTATGGATACCGTTCACGTGTCTCGCATTTCGTTTGCTGCTGGCACGTTTTTTGTGAGGGCTAAACTGAATTTCAACATGGAACCGGAGCGCCGTCACGCATGCGCTGTCGACACAGGCCGGACGGTTGTCGGTTCGGGAACATCTAACTCTTTCGTGCGGAGGTTGGAAACGATGAAAAAACCACTGTTGGTATGCATGACACTGGCGTTGCTGGGACTTCTTCTGGCAGGTCCCCTGGCCGGCATCGATCAGGCTCAGGCCGTCACCCTGGAAGAGGCCATCGAGCAGGCCCCCAAGGGCACGGGCGAGGGCCAAATCGATCCCAAGGCCGAACCCGGGTTCCTGGGCATTCCCGGGGCGCCGAAACCCAATTTGGTCTACGGCTTTCTGTGGGCCATCTGGGTGGGCTGGATTTTCTCCACCGTCGGCGCGTTCGGTGGCATCATGGCCGGCGTGGGTCACATCACCATTTTCGGGTTGGGGGATTACGCCAAGAGTTTCGGCAAGGGCAACCCGCTCAACAAGATCGTGACCGACTCGATCCGCGTGTCCAACCAGTGGCTGGTGGGTTTGAGCGGTCTGATCTCGAGCACCAACTACTACCGCATGGGGCGCCTGGTGGCGCCACTGGGCATGTGTCTGGCCATTGGCGGGGTGGGCGGCTCCTGGCTGATCCCCGCGCTGACGGCCGGCAAGGTCAGTCTGCGCGACTACATCGGCTATTTCGGCCTGATCGTCCTCATACTGGGTGTCATGCTGCTCCGGGAAACCACGGCGGCGGGCCAGGCCAAGAAGAAAAAGGCCAAGGAGGCGGCGGCGGCTTTCGAAAAGCAGGCCAAGGGCGGTGGGGACACTAGCGAGGGCGTCAAGGTGCTCGAGGGCTCCTGGCCGCTGATGTTCGTGGCCCTGGGTCTCGTGGTGGCCAGCGCGCTGTGGGCCAACATGGTCAGCGGGATGAAAGTGGTGGCCTATGGTCTGGCCGTGGCCGGTTGGGCGACCACCTTTTTTGCCGGCACGATCCGCTTTACCTTCTATGGTGTCGAATTCGCCTTCAAGGCCTTCATCCCCATGCTGGGCGGCATCTTTATCGCGGCCCTGGCCTCGTTTCTGGGCATCGGCGGCGGCTTCCTGTTCGTGCCTTTCCTGACCTCGGTGGCTGGACTGCCCATGTTCCTCGTGGCCGGCACCAGCGCGCTCGTGGTTTTGGTGGGCATGGTGGTCTCGATCTTCAGCTACATGGTGGGCAAAGGCGTTCCGGTATACTGGGGGCTCATCGGCGCCGAACTGGTGGGCATTTTCGTGGGCTCCATGATCGGTCCGCGGACTTCCAAATACATCCCGGACATCTGGCTGAAGCGTCTGTTCGTCCTGTTGGCTTTCTACGTGGGGATTCGCTACACCACCAAAGGCTTCTTTGGACAAGCCATCCTGCCACCGTTCTAAATGTCGGCCGACGGCTTTAACGCAACGGGGAAGCCGGCCCCCTGGGCGGGCTTCCTCTGACAACAGCGCAAACGCAACGGAAAAAAAACGATGGGCGAGACCTTTTACAGGCAACTAGACGCTTTCCTGATTTATTTCTTCCGTCTGGCGGACAACCCCATGCTGGGGTATCTGGCCGGCATTACGGTGCTGGCCCTGGCATGCGTCATCCTGGGCGAGCTGTCGATGGGGTTGGCTTATCGCTGGAACCACGCCTTTCTGAAGCGGGACAGCCGCCGGCTGGTGCGTCTGCAAAACGGTTCCCTGCGGGCGCTTCAGGCCCGCGACAAGGACGGCTACCAGGCATTGAACCGCGAGGCCAACGACGCCTTCGGCAAGGTTTTCTTCTCCCGGGTGGCCCTGGCCGCGGCTTCGCTGTGGCCCCTGCCGTTTGCGATGCAATGGCTGGAGTCGCGTTTCGGCGATGTCGCTTTTGCGCTGCCGCTCGCCCTGCCGAAAGTCGGCGATGCGGTGGGCTATGCCTTCACCTTCATCCCGATGTACATTCTCGTGCGGGTGGTATTCGGGCGGTTTAAAGGGCGGCTGCCCTATTTCCGCCGGATCCGGTCGCTGCAGGCTGGCGAGGCGCAGGAAGGGGAGCGGATGCTCAGCTTCGCCGACGTGTTTCATTCCCGCAACGGATCACCCCATTGCAAATAATGACCCCTGATCGACCCCCGACGGCATTCCCGCGCTCATGATGATTTTTTATCGATCTCCTGGCGCAGCTTTTTCTCCATTTCACTGAACAGGTCCTTTTTCTTGCGGGCCTGTTCGGCGCGGATGTTCTCGACCTTGCTGGCCAGCCCCTTCTGGGTCTGCTGAAAGCGGTCGAGTTCGGCCTGCAATCCGTCGCTTTGGTCCTCGCGGGGCAGTGTTTCCAACTTGAGGTGGTCGCGAACGAAAAGCCGGTCGCCATAGGCGCCCCGGATCGACTCGACGGCGCCGATGTCCATCAGTCGGCGGCAGACGAATCCGCCGCGTTCCTGCGACAGGGCCAGGGCCCGACAAACCTGGGCCAGATCCGGCGGAGACTGCTGCTGGTGGGTCAGGAAGCGCACGGCGGCCACGAAAAGGTGGGCATCGTCGTAAAGGGATTGGCTCTCGGGTGTTTTCACACATGGCCCCCCGGGCTGATCGGCGTCCACACGGCGAGGGTGCCGACGCTTGGGCTTGGCCGGCAACAGGCCGTAAACGCCTCCTTGACAGGCAATCGGTCGAAGAGTAACATTTGCCCACCTTTTGTCAAGCAACCGCACGTTCTATCCACAATCGCACCAAACCGACCAAAACGGGAGATAAAGCCATGACGGAAATCATCGATGTAACTGCGCGTGAAATCCTCGATTCCCGCGGCAATCCCACCGTCGAGGTGGATATCCTCACGGCTTCAGGGGCGCTGGGGCGGGCCGCCGTTCCCTCGGGCGCTTCCACCGGCAAGCGGGAAGCATTGGAATTGAGGGACAAACGCGCCAAACGCTATGGCGGCAAGGGCGTCCGCAAGGCCGTCAAGAACGTCAACGACATCGTCGCAGGCCAGATCATCGGCATGGATGCGGCCGACCAGATGACGCTGGACCACAAACTGCTGGAACTCGACGGCACGGCCAATAAATCCAAGCTGGGGGCCAATGCCATGCTGGGGGTTTCGATGGCCGCCACCCGGGCCGCGGCCAACGCCTTTGGTCTGCCGCTGTACCGCTATATCGGCGGCATCAATGCACGCTGTCTGCCGCTGCCCATGATGAACATTCTCAACGGTGGAGCCCACGCGGCCAACAACCTGGACATTCAGGAGTTCATGATCATTCCCGTGGGCGCCAAGTCTTTTTCCCAGGCCCTTCAGATGGGGGCTGAAACCTTTCACGCCCTCAAGGGCATCCTCAAAGGCCAGGGGCTCAACACGGCTGTGGGCGACGAGGGCGGTTTCGCGCCGGATCTGGCCTCCAACGAAGAGGCCGTCAAGAATATCATCAGCGCCATCGAGTCGGCGGGCTACAAACCCGGCACCGATATCGGCATCGCCATGGATGCCGCCGCAAGCGAATTCTACAAAACGGGCAAATACGTCCTGCAATCCGAAGGTAAAAAGTATTCGTCGGAGAAGATGGTGGCCTACTACGAGAAACTGATCGACCAGTATCCGATCCTGTCGATCGAGGACGGCCTGGCCGAGCAGGACTGGGATGGCTGGGAGCTGATGACCGACCGGCTCGAAAGCACCATTCAAATCGTGGGCGACGACATCTTCGTGACCAACCCCAAGATATTTGCCAAGGGGATCCAGCGGGGCATCGGCAACTCGATCCTGGTCAAACTCAACCAGATCGGGACGGTGACCGAAACGCTGGACACGATCGAAATGGCCAAGCAATCGGGCTATACCACCGTGATTTCGCATCGCTCCGGGGAAACCGAGGACGCCTTCATTGCCGATTTGGCGGTCGGGGTCAACGGCGGCCAGATCAAGACCGGATCGCTCTCGCGCAGTGATCGGATTGCCAAGTACAATCAGTTGCTGCGGATCGAAGAGGATCTCGGCGCCGCGGCCACGTTTTCCCAGGAGCTTCTCTAAAGCGATGCCATGCGGGCCGGGTGAGGTGCACACGCCCGGAGGGCAACGGAATCCCAACCCCGGGGCCGGCAGGCCCCCGAACCAAGCGGACTACAGTGTGACCAATCGTTTGCGACCCTTCCGAACCGGTCCGCCGGCGGGCCTTGCGTTCGTGCTGGTTGCGGGCCTGGTTTGCCTGGCGGCAGGCATGGCCAGGGGCTACGTCCTCCCGGGAGGGCAAGTGCTGGCCCTGATGGAGGCCAAGCGCGCCGTGCCCCAATCCCTTGAGGTGCGACAGGTGGTCAGCCGCATGCCGCTCGACGGGGCGCCGCGACTGGCCGTTGAATTGCAAGAGACCCTGCATTACCGGTTTCCCGATCATTTCCGTTCCGATACCCGCGGCGACGGTTATCAGCGGACATCCATCCGCACGCCCCTGGATCGTCTGGTGGTGGTCAACGGCCAGATCCAGTCGGGCCCCCCGGAGCGTTTCGAGGACTATCCGGCCATCCTGTTGAATGCCACCCGCGCGGCCATGACCGATTATCTTCGCGGCGTGGGGGTCGACCTGGCGCTCACGAGTCTGGGCCGTTTCGAAGGCGACTACTGTTTCGTCATCGGGGCGGCCTACCCGGATCAGAACGCGGCCCAGCTGTGGATTCAGAAGGATACATTTCGGCCGCTGCGCCTGATGCTGCCGCCTTCGGTTCTCAACCCGGAGGCGGGCGCGCTTGAGATTCGTTTTCTGGACTGGGGCCAGATCGAAGGCGCCGCCTATCCCATGCGCATTCAGGTCTATCGCAAGCACCAGCTTTGGCGTGAAATGCGCGTGGAAAACCTGCGCGTGGACCCGGTGCAGGACCCCGCCTTTTTCGACACGGCCGGCCTGCGGGCCACCCTGCCCGATTGGGGGGCGGAGCCCATCCTCGCCCCACCGGCGCTGTCGCCTTGACATCCGTTTGCGCCGGCCTTGACGGCCACGCCCCTGCGGGTCGCAACCGCCATGGTTCATGATCCGTTGGTCCTCGATGACGGTGGCCGTCAGCGAAGATTACCGTCTTCGGACGGCATTGGTTTCGGCGGCCGCTTGAAGCGCCGGCCCTTGATTTCAGAAAAACGCTTGCACTTCGAAGCACATTTTGAAATATATCATTGCCAATTCACCAGGGGCCTGGAACATGCCGACCCGCAGCCTTGACAACCCGAAAGTCCAAGACCGTAATTGCATACGTTTATGGCGTATCTGCTGAACGACTGCCTTTTTTTCGCCCCCCGCCCGCAACCCGATACCAGCCCCTTCCCCTCAGGACCCGCAGACCGACGCATTGCCGATTTATTTCCTTGTAATTCATACCATTTTTCATGCCGTCGCCTTGCCAGCGATGCCAATCAGGAATGGGGAGCAAATCTATGAGTGCGAATACCAAATTTATTTTCGTTACGGGGGGGGTGCTCTCCTCCCTGGGCAAGGGGCTGGCCTCCGCCGCCATCGGTGCACTTCTGGAAAGCCGGGGGTTGACCGTGACCCTACAGAAACTGGACCCTTATATCAACGTGGATCCCGGCACCATGAATCCCTTTCAACACGGCGAGGTCTTTGTGACCGACGACGGCTCCGAGACCGATCTTGATCTGGGGCACTATGAGCGCTTCACCCATGCCAAGCTGGGCCAGGACAACAACTTCACCACCGGCAAGATCTACCACTCGGTGATTACCAAAGAGCGGCGGGGAGACTATCTGGGCGGCACCGTGCAGGTGATTCCGCACATCACGGACGAGATCAAAAACGCCGTGCGTCTGGCGGCCAAGAACGTCGACATCGTGATCGTCGAAATCGGGGGGACGATCGGCGACATCGAAAGCCTGCCTTTTCTGGAGGCCATCCGTCAGTTCCGGGCCGATGCCGGCAAGGAGAACACCCTCTATATTCACGTCACCCTGGTGCCCTATATCAACACGGCCGGGGAAGTCAAAACCAAGCCGACCCAGCACAGCGTCAAGGAACTGCGCAGTATCGGCATTCAGCCCGATATCCTGCTGTGCCGCACGGGCGGTATCCTCAGCAAGGATATCAAGAAGAAGATCGCCCTATTCACGAATGTCGAGGAGGATGCCGTCATCACCGCCAAGGATGTGGACTGCATCTACGAGGTGCCGCTCAATTTTCACAGCGAGGGGCTCGACGACAAGATCATCGCCAGCCTCAATATCTGGACCCGGGCGCCGCGGCTGGAAACCTGGGAGGAGCTCGTCCAGAAGCTGAAACAGCCCAAACCGGTGGCCAACATCGCCATCGTGGGCAAATACGTCGACCTGACCGAGTCCTACAAAAGCCTGAACGAAGCGCTCTACCACGGCGGCATCCCCAACGACTGCGAAGTCAAGCTGCTTTTCGTCGATTCGGAATCCATTACCGCGGATACCTGCAGCCAGGCTCTGCTCGAGGCCGACGGGATCTTGGTCCCCGGCGGGTTCGGGGCGCGGGGTATCGAGGGCAAGATCTGTACGGCCCGCTTCGCCCGCGAAAACAAGATCCCTTATTTCGGCATCTGTCTGGGGATGCAGGTGGCGGTGGTGGAGTTTGCCCGCAACGTGGCCGGGCTGGCGCAGGCCAACAGCTCGGAGTTCGACCTCACCACTCCCCATCCCGTGATCTACCTGATGACCGAGTGGGTCAACGAGCAGACCGGACAGGTCGAGCACCGTGATGAATCCTCGGACAAGGGCGCGAGCATGCGCTTGGGCGCCTATCCCTGCCGGCTGATGGCCGGAAGCTGCGCGCAACGCGCCTATCAGCAGGAGAACATCTCCGAGCGCCATCGACACCGCTACGAATTCAACAATGCCTACCGTGACCAACTCGAGGCGGCCGGTCTGGTGATCAGCGGAACGTCACCGGGTGGGGAACTCGTGGAGATCGTGGAACTTGCGGATCACCCGTGGTTTCTGGGGTGCCAGTTCCATCCGGAGTTCAAGTCGCGGCCCATGAACCCGCACCCCTTGTTCCGTGAGTTCATCCGGGCGGCCTTGGACCTCGCCCGACAGCGGCGGCAGGGCGAGGAAACCCCCGCGGATTAATGCCCCGTCCTTGAAGGGCCGACCGGCCCGGGCCCACCGGGGTGGTGACCGTTTGGCACCGTTGCGCGTGTCCGTGCAGGGGGTCTGCCGTTACTGATCCTTGGCGGACGATCGTTCGATATCCACGATGGTGTTTTCCCGCTGGCATCGGGCCAACGGGCCGGTGGCTCCACCCCCTCAGCAGGCGGTGGAATATCGGCTGCGCCCGGCCCCCCGGACGTTCAACTCCGCTCAACAGGCAGTAATGCCGTCCCGCTGACGGCGGTTGCTCCGCCGGATTATTTGCCTGCCCGACCCGTTGGGCGTAACCTGTGGCGACCGCCTGCTAAGCGGCCTGGGCCACAATGCGCTCGCTGATCTTTTCGGCGGAATGGCCGAAGAGGTCCGTCATGTCGACCCCTTCCAGCAACTGGTCCTCCCAGACGATATTGTTCTCCTGGACGATGTTGCGGATATGGCTGTATTTCCCGCCCAGCGCCCTGATCTTGTCGGCCAGGGGAACATCGGCTTTGAAGCCGATATTCAGCAGCAGGAGATATTCGATCAGGTTGGAGCGGCCGGGGTTGTCGGAGATGGCCGGGATGACCACGATGCTGCGGTCGTCTTTGCGGCCCTTGCCGATATAGACATTGCCCCGCCGCACGATGATCTCCTTGGTGCCTTTCAGGCGTTTGTCTTCTTCGACCCGCGAGGGCAGCGGCTCGAGTTCGCCCGACTTCTGCAGAATGTCGATCGTCGTCGATTCCGTTATCTCCCCCAGCATGTCCAGCCCGTCGATTCGGTAGAGAATGCTGCCCCGGATACGCGCCACGATGGCCTGCAGATTTTTCAGGACGATGACGTTGCCGCCGGTCAGCTGCGCGATGCTCAGGCCGTGGTCGCCGAGGCTTTCAAACAGCAGGCCCTCGGTCTTCTCGGCGATACGGCTGGTGCCGACCGTAACGGTTTTGGCCTGATGCTTGATCGCGTCGATCGGCCGGGACATGTTGTTGATGCATTCGGAGGTGATGCGCATGAATGTGTCGATAATGTTGCGGGCCGTGCCTTTGAGGCCGAAGTCGATTTCGAAGTCCGTAAGGGGCAGACGGCCCGCCAGATACTTCATCAGCAGGGTCAGGTCGGCCACGGCGCCGAGGCCGATGGCCTCCGGGAAGCGCTTCTG
>JAAUXT010120510.1_pt1 | contig 11227 bp, 6 predicted proteins | sample 7278171 | NCBI WGS metagenome assembly JAAUXT01 (sample SAMN14350112, study PRJNA611818) | marine sediment metagenome | isolation source: surface marine sediment (1.8m) | place: French Polynesia: Moorea | collected 2018-08 | reverse complement strand
GGGGTTGGACCCACTTTTGTAAAAATGGTCAGTGAGCATCACTGATCATTTCTGGCCATTTTTCCCAAAGTGGGGCTAACCCGGGGGGGGGGGGTTGGCCCCACTGTTGGGACACTGGCCCCGAATGATCCGTGGTGCTCACTGACCATTTTTACAAAAGTGGGTCCAACCCCCCCCCCCGGTTAGACCCGCTTTACACATACAGACAGATGGACATAAAGACTGATGGTGATTACATTATGGGTGTGGTACACGGCCCTTCGGGCAACCACATGCTTAAAAATGCTTGAAATGGCCTGAAAATGATCCTGGCTAAATTTCAGCATGTTGAGTTACCCCCCTCCTAACTCAACATGTTCACACACATACATACACACACATACAGACTGATGGTGATTACAACAAGCGCGCGTCCTATCGAGGACCGCGCGCTTGAAAATTGTCTGAAGGTGAAGGCAGTTCTCCGTCAGAGGAACACGCACGAACCTCTCCAATCTGAATGCCACAACTCTCTAAAAATTTGTGGGAAGTTGAAGAACAACAGGCGGAACAACCAATTCAAATACTCACTCTTTTCAAATTTGATGTGACAGGTTTTGCCTTTCCTTTGGACACTTTGGAGCCAGCAACCTTGAAGACGGAACTGTCCTTGTGCTGTTTCTGTCCACCCTTGCCCTTCTTCTTTCCCATCGTCAAAATATCTGAAACGATACCAGTGTGACAAATTCGTGACCGTGCCTGATTGTTTTTGTTCTTTCTGGGGTTTTTTTCGGAGTAAATCGTGCTCATGCACATCAGGTGCCATGGGAGAGCACATGCACTTGAGCACACTTGTTTTTGATGCGAAACACTCTTGTCACACGAGTGGACAGGAATTTGTTGGCTGGGAACTTTGGTACATCTAAAAACCATGTACAAATGTCTGAAAATGAAAAACTGAACACCAGTCCATTACCTAACCAATACACTACATTTCATCAATATATGTCATCAAATATTTGTACTTTATGAGATGGCACCCACATAGTGCAACAAAGTCCAGAGTTTCATGACCCCAAAAGTTTGAACCTTTTCCCTCACAAACCCAAAAATTGAATTGTTCCTTGTGCATTATCGTTGGCCCAAATATATCTAAAAAGATCCAAATTTGAACCTCGTCTTCATCAAGAAAGTGCTGTTCACATGTTTGTCATCCTTGACACCAAGAGCTGCTTTGTTCCAGTTGATCAAAGAACCGGTTGCTTTTTTGTGCGGCCTGGAACAATTGACCAACCTTCTCAAATCACCTGAAAAGACAGGCTTTTGGGCTGGGATCAGGGCAAACCTTCGTGCTTGCAACACTTGATGGGAGTATGTTGAAAGCGAGGTTTTGTTGTTTGGAAAATTGCACCTTCTTGGACTTTTCAACATTTGGGTTGCTTCTCTCAATCAAATCGTGAGTCTCCCCAACTGCACGGTTCGCTTTGTTGGTACAATGTCCGAGTTACTACGAGGGATGTCCTCAAATATGCGGTTTCTGCTGAAAAATAATTGGCATAAAAACATAAAATATGAAGTATGAAACATTTCCAAAAGTGGATCAAAAATTTGAACAAGTGGTCAGAACTGGTGATGGAACACAAAAATATCAATAGGTAGCTTCATCACTAGATTCAAGTGAGTTGGCATTGTCCTGGGTTTAAGTGTTAGAGTTGGAAGAAGCATCCCCATCATCACTGAACACAATATCCAGTTTGTGTTCCTCTGGATTTGCTGGGAGGTGACACTCCCAAAAATGTTCCTTCCTACTGAAAGACACTTCATCCATTGAATGAACACAGAGTGGGATGTCAGTGACAGTTTCAGAAAGGTGGAGCCATTTGCGACTGAAAAACACTGCATATTTTTTAAGGTAGAAACCGTATATTTGAGGACATCCCTCGTATGAGGCCGCGAACACACACTCGTATTCTGCAGACCAATCGGACTGCACACTTTGGTTTGTGGAAGGTAACAGGGTCCACTCACCCTTTGAAAATGATAAAAAAATTTCCAATACTGCTGTTCCCTTTGTCACCGGAGTGAGAGAAACAACAAGTGTCTGCGTTCACGGAAGCAGAAACGCGCTTGTGAACCGGCAACGATGTTCAGATGCGAGGATGACAATAAATGGACCAGCGTGACGCACTACGCTTGAACAAAACGAACTGGGAAAATCCAAAGTCCCTGATCGATACAGTTACTAACTGGACTGATTCACGGACTGCACATCTGCAGAAGCTGCAGAGCACTAAACTTTCTCCACTCCCAACAAAGGCTCCAGGGCTGCACGCCTCTCACAGCCATCACCTCACCGATGATTCATTTCGCCTTTCCTGTTCAAACTAACCAAAACACTTGCTTGCGCTGACATTGCTTGGACAATTTACTTTCAAAAGAAAAAACTCAAATCTCTGAGGATGCATAAATGAAGAAAGCAAAAAACGAGAGGATCAAAACACATTTCACGGTTAAAGCATCGCAACCAGTTGTGGGCAGTGCCACACTTGAGCCATAAAAACCTTGTGACTGAGAGCGAAATGTACACAACCGAAACTCTGGTGTGCCAACCTGTGGAAAGGCTTTTGGCAGCGAGCCGACACCGAAACATAAAGGCAGATTTGCCAAAATAGGTCTGATGTCTCATGCATAACAGGCCAACAACTCTATGCGACACATCTCTTCAGGTGCTGATAAGATACGACGGGTTGTGTGTGTGATTTTAACCAGATCGAAAAACCATTGGAATCTCCTTCTGGTACAGATCGATAGAGTCAGCACATAAAAGGCATGTGAAGCAACAACGTGGAACCAACTGATCCTGCAACATGTGGGGGACGTCAGTAACTGCGCTTTGTCTTCTGGCAATCTGCTTCGCACACGGTAAGGAAAGAAACTGGTACATAGATCGACTCACATGCTCAAACCTGAGTTTCCGTACATTGCAACGGTGAAGGTGGAGAAAAACTGGACACTTGAGGGACATTTTTCTTGTTAGTTTTTACTTTTGCTCCATCCGGGTTGAGTGACACGTCTTGTTCCCTTCGAAAAGTTGCAGTCTCGTGAACATCACCTTGCAACAGCCACTCGAGCTTTCAATGGAACAAGCGTTTGGCCTTTTGTAAGAATAACTGACAGACACGGCAAGTCTTCCTCAAAAGGAAGCAAATGCCTTTTTGATGATTGACAAATGAATGTCGCTGAATCAAGCTTTTGTTGCCATTTGACAAGCAACTTTCCTTTCACCGCATTACAAAGTGAAAATTGCAGTTACACAAAAGCAACTTTTCCTGCACATCGGGGACGAAACGTGGCCTGTTAGTTTCATCAAGAAGAGGCAGTTCGGTTGTCATCGGGCCAGTCTCTGGCCATTCTGGCCATCGCACAAAAACGCAGATTGCTGTTTTCTGCGATTGGCGCAAACAGCCATTTTCGCAGACAGAGACAATGCGAGAGAGAGAGAGAGAGAGAGAGAGAGAGAGAGAGAGAGAGACTGACAAACGGACGGACAGACAGACAGACAGACAAAAAGAGCAAGTGTGCAAGAGACAGCCAGATTTGTGTTTCGTAAACTCTGCAGCATGCAGAACAACAACGAGCACAACTGCACAACAAAATCCCGTGTTCGAGACGTGAAACGGTTGTTCACGTGCGAGTACCATGCGACTCCTCTGACCACGTGAACAGCTCACGAAAAACTTCCCTCAAGTACCTTTCTCAGCTGAGAGGGGTGTGCAGACTTCTCAATTTTCCTGGCGACCTGCGGGAATCCCTGTTCTGTTGTGTGAGAAAAATATTCGGTTGACGCTGCGAATTTGCCCCAAACCTCCCAAATGAATTCGCCCTTCCCTTCGGGGCAACGGCCCTCTCAACTAAATTCTGAATCCAACCCTACGAACAACCATTCCCCCTCACAAAGACGAACTGTGACTATGGAGGTTCTTCGAACACAGGCGCGTCTCCCATGTCCGCCGGGGAGACCACGCCCACATTCACTCTGAATTAAAAGGGGGGGGGGACCTCAATGACATGCAAGTCCAAAAGACTTTGGGATCAAATTTCAGGTGCTGCTACGAGCACTTTGCGCCATGAATGTTGCGCCATGAATGTTGCGCCATGAATGTTGAAAAAAGGGCACCAACAGTCTTGTAGACAGTGGTATTGCTTCTTTCTTCCCCAGGAATTCCAGTTTCAAACCCAGCGAAAGAAAAGTCCACAGAAACCAAGGATGCATCGTCTACGGAAAACAAGCACGAGAGCCTGGAAGAGTGGAAAGCTACGTGGGACAAACTAAAGACTGGGTCGAGCAAGAAGACCAAAACAGAGAGTTTTGGGAGCACAAGTGATGAGGACGAGAACGTAAGAACACTCGGTTGTTTTTGTTTTTCAGAAAACCTGGTGCAAGCAAACCGACGACATCAATCGACCAACCTTTGCCTTCAAGACTGCGCTCGTCAATCACGAATCTGACAAATTTTGCAGCCTGTTGATTGACCCCTCTGTCGTTTTTGACGCTTGTTGTCGAAGGGTTCAAATGATTACCAACAACACAAACGAGAAAAGACCAAGAGATCTGTGTCTGTGTTTCAAGCCCCAGGATCTTCGATATCTATTCACTTTCTTCGGCAGATGTCGACAAAAGATGGGGAGATCAAAGTTCCTTTTCTAAAGTTTTGGACTTTATGGTGTCACACCTGAGGTGTGCGTGGAATTATAATGCCTCACCAAGACTTGTTGATGTACAGGGGTACAGGCTGAACTTCTTTGAAATGCTTTTTATTCAAACAGTGAGATAAAAGTCCAAAACGAGCAAAACGCGTGTAGCATGCAAACATCATCTTTAGCTGTTAGAACAGTGAAATTACTCACGAAAAAACCAGCCAGGTGTTCTCCACAGGGGTGGGCAATCACTACAGACTTTTGCCACACACACACACACACACACACACACACACACACACACACACACAACAGGCGTAAAGTGTTGGACGCAGCGTGTGGGGAACCACGAACAAAGTCACAAGCTGGAAAGTCAAATTTAAAACAGGTGGAAATTCTCCCAGGTCATTCGACATGCTTTCAGTCAAATAAGAACCTTGAAGTTGCTCAGATGATCACACCATGTAACCGATTCTTTATTCCTCACGCAGGATGACACAAGGTCGGAGGACGAAGATACCGTTGTGGAGATGGAGGACGAGGAGGACCTCTTCCTCGACGACCTTGATGACCTCGTATACGATCTGATGGACAACAGCGAGTATGATGGGGTCACGGTTGGCGTGGCAAGGGACGGCAAAATGATTTTCGCCGACGGGTACGGAGAGTGGGGCAAGAAGACACTGCACGAGTCCGCTGTGATGCCCATCTCTTCAATCTCCAAGGTCTTCACTGCAGTCGCTGTTCTGCAGTTGGTGGAGCAGGGAGAGCTGGAACTGAATGCCAAGGTGTTCGGCAAGGACGGGATCCTGCAGCAGCTGAAGCCAGTGGAAGGCGTACCCAGGGACCGTCGAGTGCACGACATCACAGTGGAACATTTGCTGCGCCACTCAGCCGGATGGGACCAAGAAAAGGGCCCAGTCTACGACCCAATGCTCAACAAGCTCTTTCTTCAACGAGGCCACAAAGCCGTCAACATCACAAAGGCTATGAAAACGAATGGGTACCTGTCACAGGTCGATATCATTCGCTTTATGCTCAGCACCCCTCTGGACTACACACCTGGTGCGAGAAGTAAGAAATCAAACTTTGGCTACAGCGTTCTGGGTCGCGTCATCGAGACAGTTACAGACATCCCGTATGACGAGTACGTCAAGAAACACGTCTTGGTTCCTTGCGGCATGATACACACAAGAATTGGACCCCGACAGTCCGACGAATACACACTCAACAGCGAAGCTTCTGCACACGGGTTTGGATCCGAGATGAACTCGAACCTGGTTCAGGGTGTCATCGACCCGATTGTTCTCGACTCCACTTTGGGTTGGTATTCGAACATATTTGACTTGAGCCGCTTCATGTCTTGTCTGCTCGGCACAGCACCACGCCAACTGCTGAGCTCCCAGACGGTTGAACTGATGCTTGCAAAGCCAAAGCACCCAGCACCACAATACGACGACGCATGGAGGGGAATCGCGTTCCAAGTCAAGCGAGACGGTTCGTTTTGGGTGGACTCCGATGTTCACGACAATGACGTTGTCCTATACCACAAAGGACCCTGGGGCAGCCCACCGCACTCGGTCCCGTTCAGCAGAATGACACAAGGCGTCACCGTCGTTACACTGACCACCAACAACCGCTTCAAGAAGCTCAAATCTGCCATGAGAAGAATCGTCGATTCAGTCAACACCTGGCCTCAAAATATGCCCGACGTTTGCATTGAACAAGAACTCGCTGATCTGGAAATTGACGACAAAATCATCCGCTACCAGATCGGCGAAACGCACCTGCACAGCTACGTAAACGCTCTGAGAATGTCCAAGTACGTGCCCACCTGGATTCACGGTTACAACGACGGAGCCTCCACTAGGTTCGCCGTGGTTGCTGAGAGGCGATCAAAAGAGGAGGACGTTGATTTCGAACTGTTGGTCGAAGTTTCCAAAAAGAAACTATTTTCGCACGTTGCACAGCTTCAGGCCATGGGGTACTTCCTGTCCTTCCTGCAAAGCTACGCCAGTTATTCTCACGACGAGCGCAACACTCACATTGTGCTTCTCACTCAAGCTACACATCAGCTCCCTCCAGAGAAGTGGGGTGTGAATGAAGATCTGGACACTTATTTCAAAGAGCTCGGCAGCGCCACGAAAAATGGATTCACACTTGAAGCCCAGAGCATCACGACCACCCACAAAGGTTCGCACGCGACCTACATGATGCGAAAACTTGACGAAGAAACATCGGCGCGCTACATGTCCTTCCACAGCCTCACGCTAAAGGAGCTGGAGGACAAAACTCGTGAGAACTCAGCGCACAACTTCATTTTGGCCTACTTGGACACATACCAGATCCAAGAAGAAGCTCGCTTCAGTGCCATTTACAGGCAACGAGATCATCCAGGAAAATGGGTCTTGCAAACTGACATCACGTTCGACAATTTCCAGAGCCAAGCAGAGCATTGGGAGGACTTGGGTTACCTGCCGAAACTGGTGGTTGGATACGAAGATGAAAAAGTACTTCGATTCGCCACCTTCTGGGTCAAACCATAACAATTACTCGAACTGGACTCGTTCGTTTCGTTGAAGCACTTTCTGACGTGAATGATGTCAACATGAGGCCGCGAGAAACATATCTGGAACACGATCTTTCAAAACATTCTTGTTCATGTCACTCTTGTACATAACAGATTTCACCCATTGCTTTCAAGTGACTTGTTAGTTATGTCGTCAAGTGTATTTCACACCGAATGTACGAAAGCAAACGCAGTCACTGTCCCTTCGCCACTGTCAAGTTTGTGTCTTGGTTCTGTTGGAAGCAAGAAACAGCAGTTTGCTCTGTGACCAGAATTCTTTTGACGAAAATTACAAGCGCGACAGGCGAGGATGTACGAAAAATGTCTATCAAATAAAAGAAACGAAAGGAATGAAATTGTGCAGCACTCGTGTTCTGTGTTCCAAGCGCACTTTTTCCCGAGTCGGCAGAAAGCTTAGCAATGCTCACAAAATTCAATCAACACACTTCGTACGAGGATGTATTTCAAAGTTCGTAGCGTTGTCATGATCGTGGAATTCCGATCAAATAGTCAATCCCTGACTTCAATCCTAGCAGAAAGGTTGACCTGATTGGGACCATTGTCCATGCAAACGCTACGAACTTTGAAATACATCCTCGTACCACATGTGACGAAGAAGGGTGATTTTTGACAGGTCACCCATTTGAACAGTGGGCTTGTGGTACTCCACTGCTTTGGAGCGAAAACTGCACAACGATCATTGGTTCCTAGCAACAGATGTAATTCTGGACGCAAAGTCCAAGTTGAGTTCCTCAGCAGCTGCGGACACCATACGAGGCTGTTTCCACTTCTGCCGCGCGCTGCATGTAGATATCAACTCAAGCATTTGGCCTTCGCAAAAGGCATTTGACCAGTATTTTGGTTGCTCGAGTTCAAATTGGCATGCCGAATCAACATGCAGCGCGCGGCAGAAGTGGAAACAGCCTCGTACTTCCATTCGCAATCCTCAGGAATTCAAATACACTTCAATTGCTTCATAGATTTCTGCCACAACCCAGAGTCGGGGTGTCTATAAATGTTTTCAACATACTCGTATACCACCGACCCAAGCAACTTGCCCCACTGACACTCGCCCAAACCAGTCACCCGCCCGAGACGCGGACACAGATTTTCTTAACACGTTTGTTTTTTGGGCGATAATCGAACAAAGGTGACTGCATGATGCATAGACCACACGTAAAGTCTTCAAAGTCAACTGACTATCACACGTAGCTTTCTAGCTTTTGTATGAAAACAGCTCACTGCAAATATACTCACATCACGATCTACAACAGCTTGTTTTTAGTCCACGAAATGTTCTTATGTTTTATGTACTGACATGGCGGAGTGTGACACGTGATATTTTTTTTCCTCAGTGAACTTCGATCATTTTGCCTGAGTCTGAGCTTATTTGATCTCTTTATGGCAAAATCTCAAATCTAAATGGTTTGTGGTTAGTATGAACTGAACATTGATTGGAGAATTTGACATTTTGACATTGTGAGAACATTTTGACTGGTGTTATTGTTTTATTGCTCAATGACCTTTTGATTTCAACATGGCTAAACGTGGTGCTGATCAATTGTCTCCAATTGAAAGAATGTCTAAAAAGAGCGCTCAGGAGGAATCATTGCTGAATGAACTGATGGTGTTGATTGGAGGTGTCAGAGATGATCTTCTGAAGGGACAGGCAGTTACTGTGGCTTCATTGAGAGAAGAAATCCAGGCATTGTGTACAGACCTTACTGGTGAAATCAAATCGCTGTCGGAGGGTCTAACCAAAGTGACTGAGGTTGCGGATCAAAATTCCATGCGGTTGGATGAGTTGAATGAGAGGATCCGATTCCTGGAAGACGAGAATAAAATGATGAAGGCAAAGCAAACAGATTCTGAGAATTGTGACAAGCGGTCAAACATTGTGTTCCAAGGAATAACAGAAACTATCCTAGATGATCAGTTGGAGTTGGAAATTGAGCGAATCTGTTCTCAAGTGCTGAAAATCGACAAATCGGTTGTAGTGGAAAGGATCCATCGAATTGGAAATAAACCAAGAAATGTGCAAGCAAGACCAAGAGCAGTGGTGGTGAAACTCTTGTCCTTCAAGGATAGACAGCTCCTGTGGGAAAATCGACGCAAACTGAAAGGCAGTAATTTGTACATGGAGGAACATTTTGCTGTTGACATTCAGCAGAGGAGATTTCAACTGTTACCTTACTTGCAAACTGCCCGCAAATGTGGTGAGAAAGCAGTCATGGTTGGTGACAAACTACTGATTGGTGGACAACGTTTTTCCTCGGAAGCAGCTGACTTGAGGTCACTTCAACTTCGATATGGTGATGCCATCGACCACAGTCAAGTTCAACTCGACACAGAATCTGGGCCAGCAGTTTGCTTCTATGGGAAACACTCCCCGTTTTCCAATTACTACTGGTCTCCGGTTGACATCAGTGGAAAGAAATTTGATTCCAACGAACATTTCTACACATACAGAAAGTGTCAACTGGCTGATAGACCGGATTTGGCCTTCAGAGCTGAGCATGCGCGATACCCTTCAGAAGCAACATCGATTGGAAGACCGGTGAAGTTGGCTGATGACATGAGATTGGAACTGATGAGAACTGGACTTATGGCGAAATTCGATCAGAATGAGGACCTGAAAAGAATCCTGTTGGGAACTGGTGAAAAGCTTCTTGCGGAAGCATCACCAATTGACCTCTTTTGGGGTACTGGTTGTGGGTTGCGAAGTGAAAATTTGAGGAAGCCAAGTACATGGCATGGGAGAAATGAGATGGGGAAACTCTTGATGAGTCTACGGAGCGAATATCGAAATTTTGAAGAAGCCTAAAAAAACCTAAAGTATGAAGGGCTTCCGGAAAATGGTCGATCACTGAGTGAAATTGGTTCACGAGTAACATACCTTTTTTCCTGAGTATGAGTGAGTTAACTAACTTCTCGAATGAGTGTGTTTTTCTTGAATATATAACAATTACCCATTTTGAGAGTAGAATACGTTTTTTTCATTTAATTTGGAAATTTGTGTTCAACCGCCGAAAAGTATCATCATCAAAGGTGCTGCTTCATGACGTCACAGAAATTATGCTAATTAGTTGCGTTGCCGGGCTGGTTTTTGATCAATTTGTGTACAACATTTTTCTAATTAATTATGTCGAAAATGTTTTCCAAAACCGACTATGGCATGTTCAATGGGGTGCCAAAAGAAAATTATTCACATACCTTGGAGCCATGGAGACAAACCCAAAAGTACTTAAATATGAGTGCAAAGGTTTTGTACAAAACCAAAATGAGGCTGGAAATTCAAAACGAGGCTACTGTTGCCGGGGGCTAAATTTTGCTGCGATTTGTCAAAAATATCAAATAGATGGGGAAATTTGGTCTTTAAAAAGTTTAATACAAAAAGTCAATAACAATGCCTGTATCATACATACAACATAGAATTTATTCTCAACTTTTATATTATAAATTTAAAAATATCCCAACTTTTTGTAATAATAATAATTATTACAGTTATACCAAAAAACTATTGGTTCATGATATCCACCCAAATCCAGGACCCAGATATTCATTACAAATAGGTTACACAAATATAAGATCTTTATTTTCAGATACAAATAACACAATATTAATAGAAGTACAAGATTGTAAATTTAATGATATGATTAAAGAATTTGTAATTATTAATAATTGTGATATAATTTTTTTGACTGAAACATGGCATAAAGATGAGGAAATACATAAATATCAGCTTTATATTGATGGTTACAGAAATCCTATATATAAAAATAGGAATACAATAGGAGGAGGTTTATTAATTTATTATAAAGAAAATATAACTATCAATGTTTTGCAAAATTTACAAAATATTAACATAGAACACCTGGTTGTGGAAGCTATATGTTCCAATAATATAAAGTTTATTTTTAATTTAATTTATAGAGCTCCAACAAATGACATAAATATAACTGACCAAATCATAAATAATTT
>JAAUXT010079879.1_pt1 | contig 11227 bp, 11 predicted proteins | sample 7278171 | NCBI WGS metagenome assembly JAAUXT01 (sample SAMN14350112, study PRJNA611818) | marine sediment metagenome | isolation source: surface marine sediment (1.8m) | place: French Polynesia: Moorea | collected 2018-08 | reverse complement strand
TTGGTCTGTTAAAAAGTATCATTGTTTAATTTTATCCTTTTGTTTTTCACCCCCCCCCCCAATTAACTCAACTTGGGCTTGCGTAACTCAAATTTTGCAAAAAAAAAAAAAATGCTTGAAATGGCCTGAAAATTATCCTTGCTAAATGTCACTATGTTGAGTTACCCCCCCCACCGCAAAATTCACACACACACACACACATACATACAGACTGATGGTGATTACACCAAGCGCGCGTCCTATCGGCAGAGCCGGACCGCGCGCTAAAAAATGCCAAACCAACTCACAACCATACCACCTCAAGTGGAATGAAATGGGGAGACACCCCAAAATGTTGACACGGGGTGCCTCCTCATTTCAACTCATGTGGTCAGTTGGCACAGGGTACTCTGAGCCTTGATGAGTATCTGTCTGGCTATTTCAGGTGAGAATTGAAATGAGAAGGTGCCAGGAAAGAGGGCTGAGGAGCCAACCACTTGACCTGCCTGACCTTGGGTCGAGGCTTGGGACCCTCACTCCGTGCCTCCTGATTTTGGGTGTCTGGCCATTTTATTACACCGGGAACCACAGTGACAAGCACGCAACCGAATGATCGGGATCTCACGCTGAAAAGGCACCACCAGCATCATCACCCCAACAAAAGACCCAACTTGAGACAGGGGACAACGAAACTGGGGAAGGGACCACTGGAAGATTTGTACGAGTATCTCGCTCTTTCTGAAGCGAAATGTTTGTTAAAATCTCGCGCAGCGGTGTCCCGTTCCAGGCGTTCCTGGTTTCATCACCACTTGTCAGAAACACAGCGCGCACACAAGGCGCCACTCTTGACGTCTGCGGCATACGCAAACCGGTGTGCGGGCGCGCGCGCGCACACACACACACCTAACCTCGGCCAGTGGCCCACATTGTGAACCCTGAGCGCACTGGGCCAGGCGGCGCGAAGCAGCCACAGCGAGGTGCGAGCAGCGCGGCCCCTGGATCTATCGACCGCTGCTGCCCTCCGCGAGGTGCGCACTGACCAGTCAGTACACGCGGCGCGCGCTGTGCGAGATGCGTGTGCTCGCATCACTGTCATCAACGCAGTGGTCACATCGCTGCACTGTGAGGACTCGGGACCTCAAGTGCGCTAAAAACAGCGTGGTGCGTGGTGCGTGGTGCCAGCGAGCAGAACGCGACAAGGAAAATGCGTCCGTCTGGATAGACCTTGCAAAAACAGCCGAGACGAAAACACCCGTTATGCATACGAGTTTGCAACTTTTGATTGTTCAGTGAGGAAATTAATAGGCCAGACACGTCTGTCATTTTTTGCAAAACTTTGTTGTCTGCAGCCGGAGCCGCCATCGATCGTTGCGCCCATTTTTGCGCGATTCGGCAAGATCGACAGCCACAGGAGCACGGAGGCTATGGCGCAGTCCTTGCAGCATGGAGCAGGATGTCTGTGATGTTCAGACCAGCTGTCAAACAATAACAGAAAATGAAGCTGCAACCGCACTTTACTGGCAAACTTTCGCCGATATTGATGGGTTCCGGCCCTGACTGCACTGCATGTTGCAAGGATGGAGAACCCCAAACCACCGGTCAGTGGCTGCACTGTTGCACGCACCCGACAAACAGCGCTGGGCGTAGGCCACATCGACGTTTTGCACGGGCCGTTTTCCAGTCTGTGGCCTCACACTGCACACGGCTCGGTGCATCCACGCGACGGCGGAGCCCTGGATTCCCAGGGAGCATCGACGGCTACTCAAGGTGTGCATATTCGCGGTGGCGGCGCAGTATCTGCCAGCGTACTGCGTACTGCACCAAGTACCCAGCGGTACGCGCCCCAGGGTCCCCGCCACTAAATCAGCCGTAATGGCAACTGAAGCTCGTGGTTCCGCCCAAGTCTGTCAGTGGCGAACGGTTCCAGGGTTGCAACACTGATTCTGCGTCACATGAGTTGAAACCGGACCGAAATAAGATTTGTTGCGTTCGCAACTGCGCGAGCATGCGTCATGCGTGACGCCAACGGTGTTGGCCAACGCGTGCACTGCGTTGTCGCTGGCAACCACAGCATGAGGACGCACTCTCAGAAAGCTCGTAAATGTAGCGATTCCGTCCAACGCAGTTGTGCAAAGGAAGTTGTAATGGTGCCGCAAAGCCACAGCACAACCCGCAGTCTGGCGAAAAGGGTCAGATTGCGTTTGGCAACGCCACCGTTTCCACGTGCGAGAAGCGATACTGTCGCCACTGGCTGTCAAATTCAAGTTGTGCACAAAGAGTTCGCTCGTTACATCATTCTCATGCACCTGATGTCAGAGGTATGCACGCCGAACAATAGAGCGATTGTTATCAGCCGAGGGTCTCCGCTGTTTTCCGCGCAGCCCGCTCGCTCGGCCCGTGCGCAGCGCAACGACCGGCCACTTGCTAAACTTTGGATCCAGATAACACTCGAACCGTAACTATGCGGGCAATGCGCGGAATTCCACTTCCCTCCGAAGGAGCCTCCACACCTGAGTGTGGCCCACCTCCCACTGACGGCGCAGTGCAGGCTGGGTTCACATTCGCATCTTGCGTTTCCGTCACCTGCCAGGTCTCTGTGTGTGCTAGTGGTGGGGGAGAGGGTCAACGGGTGGAGGTCAGTGGTGCGGCGATGCGCAAACTGTCAGAGTATGCGATCGTCTGGTTTCACCAAACACGAGGGCCGCTGGGTCTGTCTGACCAAAATCCAACGACACTGAAAAGGGGCGGTGAAGGAAGGGACATCAGTGAAGGACGTACACGTGGAATTTGATCCAGTAAACAACACCTCACTGAATGACCCATTATTCATCGGCGACTCACCGTCTTTCGGACTCCGATTCTGATCTGGATCTCCCTTCAATTCAATTTAACAAGCAGGCAGAAGGAAGACTGGTCGGGATTTTCTTCCAAGATGGAGTCGGACCGCCCAACGTCTGGCTCCCGTCACCACATCGTGGATCCGCCCCAATCGCCCTGAATCGCGGAACAGCGGAGGCCCGGCCGGTCGCGCTTCAACACCCGACGCGTCAAGTCCCCGGACCGAATCCGACCGGAATCAGGGATCAGGGAGGCTGTCGCTTCGTGTCGCTCTCGGACCTGGCTCTTCACCTGTTGCTACGTCTTATCGAATTGCTGCACCAATCACGTGACAACAGGTCGAGTGATACAGAAACGAGCACGAGACGCATGATTCAACTGTTTGGAACCGATTTAACCTGCGGTTGAACTCTCACAGAAATGCTGATGAAAACTCGGACAGGTGAAACTGCGATCAGGTTCCTCCAACTCCACAACCAAGATCGGGTTGACGCGCTTTCCTCCGAAGACCCAACTCAACAAGAATGCTGACGCACTGAACATCCTGAGACCGCTTGATCCCTTGCTGACTGTTCCAACTGATCTAAAATCCGGAAGGGTGGAGAAACGCATCAGCTCAAGGAACAAAAGTGTTCCGACAAGGGCGGGGCGAATCCAGACCCTCACTTGAACAACACAATGCAGTGGCTTGGTCCTGGCACCTGCTCCGCAGGTCTCGACAGAAAGTTTCTCAAATCGAATCTGCATTGTTGTGGCTTTGTCAACATTTTCACAAGATTGAAGTTTTTTGTGGTAGTCTCACAAAAATTCAGGTTGTGGACTGAACTTTTCTGTGAAACAGAACAACGAAAAATCGCGGGACATGGACTCCCCGACCTGCAGTCACACCAAGTTCTCAAGGACGTGACACCGAAGTTGAGCCCACGGGATCACCAGGGCAAAGACAGCCAATTATTTTCTTCGTCAGGAAGCCTGGTCTTTGGAGCTAGCCTGGATTCGCACCTGGAAGCAGCCCTGGATTCGCCCCGAGAGAACACACCGTGTTGATGCGGGCCGACAAGGAAAACGGACACTCCCTCAATCGGGACAACATTCCTCTGCTGAGCATTGCCAACAAGGGGGGGGGGGGACTACCAGGGGAGGAACAGATCTGCAAAACGGGAAGACGCACAAAATTATATCACCTGGAAAACTCCCCCGGACTCAACTGCAACGTTCTGCTTCTCGGGGAAGGGGGTGAAACGGCTGGATAAATCATTGACACTTCAGGTTCAGTCTTGCAGAGGGAGGAGCCCGAATGTGCAAGGCACCGCAGCCAGAAGTCGTGACTTTGACACAGAACTGTCCACATAACCCGACGTATCAAAACCACCAACGAAAGTACCAGTGAACGCTCGAGTGGTCCGCCACTGTGGAGGAGTCCTACCCGAGACTCGAACTCCTGTTCTGGGATAAGATGTCTGCAGTGTGCACCTGGCCCCAATGATGTCAAACACCGGGGCCAAAAATTCAAATTCAAGGAAATTTTCCAGCCCTATCAACGGGTCCGTGGTGTTGTGGATCTGTTCGATATTGGCGAGAGTTTAGCTTTTCAGAGTTCGGTTAGAACAGACCGTATGTCCGAGTGTCTGCATCACGGGAAGGGTGGCCGCTATTCGAATGAGCGGCCATTGCCCAGAGCCCGTGGCCGGATTTTCAAGACTTGTCCACGACAGCGTCACCACGCACTGTTTTTCGCAACATGTGAGCACTTCAGCTGATGTCAAAGTCAAAGCTGAAGTAAGAGGATATCTGTGATGCCGTCCCTTACCCGCTTGGTCTTGAAACTGGGCCCGTTCTTGCCCAGCTGGCCCTTGGGCTTCTTGCGCTCCTGCGTCTGCTGCAAGTACTTGGCCTTGAGCTTCTCGAAGTTCTGAATGTTCTTGTAGACGCGTCTCGTGTTCTTCACCATCCTGGTGCCGTCGTCTGTCCAAAACCGTGTCCGAGGTGATGGGTGTGTCTGTCCAAATCGTATCCAGCTCTGCTTTCTGCTGATAAGTTTCCTGGTTTCGCTGTTTGTTCACTCCATCCGTGTCGGGTGAGAGGATCGGCGCTTTGGTTTCCCCCACCGAGTCTCTCACGTTTCTGTTGTGTTGGCCTCAGCGAAGCGTGGTGGCCCGACTGTCACGGCCTATTTACGTACCCCTGCTACCGCCGCGTCAGCCCTTTCCCAGCAGAGTCGGGAAGGGTACTGAGTCCAACCGCGAGCACAAGTGAAAGACCAGGCGCGGTGTGGTCACCGAGCGAAAGCAAGATCGGCCACAGCTGAATCGGTCTCGTGATGTCCCAACCGGATCAGGAACAGTCTCCGGAATCTGAGTCCCAGTCGCAGTAGAGGGACCACAGAACGAGGAGGGTCTGGTTTCGTAACACGTGGATGCTGTGCTGCTCGTGTTCCCAGAGATCCTGGCACTATGTCTGTCTTCCTTTTTGCGCAACAAGTCTATTTCTCACTTTTGAAATCTGGTGAAACCTTCAGACGCCGCCCAACACCCCACGTCCAGATCCGCGCGTCTGGCTCCCACACCCTGTGATTCGTTTTTGGTAACTGGTGGTTGCGCTTCGCAGGGGCGTCTATGTACACAGCACCTCCGCAGTTCTTAATTTGGTAACAAAACAACTCGGCGCTGAGAGTGACTCATCATCGGCCACAGCCCCTTGTGTCATGACATCTTCACTCTCGCTGACGACGACGTCTCTTGAATCAGATCCAACCGTGATGTTCACCGACAGCCTCCAACGGATCCGGGGGCCTGGGCCTTGACTACAAAACGATAAAATCCCACCCTCGAGCCACAGGCACAATTTCGGGTTCCGTGACAAATCTGAAGTTCAAGCAAGAAACTGATGTCCCTCTCTACTTTTATGCCTCCTCGGGTCAGACCCTGGTTCAGATCCAGGTCGGCTCCTTTCTGGATCCACTGAAGGTGGTGACGGAAAGCGGACTCGTCCCTTTGATCCTCGGGTCACAAGATACCTAGTCAGCTCCAGATACAGTGCCCCCTGGCTGTTGTTCCATCCACACTGGTCCCCACCCACAGGGCGTGTGAATGTCACAAGGCTGAGTCACTCCCCAAAGTTGTGTTGTTTTGGTGATGAGCGCTTGCACCAGCCAAATCAGTGCCACGTTGTCCAGCGGGCGAGTGTGAAACTCCGCAGTGAAAACTCGTCGTTGTGTGAACAAAGCTGCGTCAGGAAGACAATATGATGACCTCTTGACAGCGCTGCTGTAGCAAATCCACACCCCGACAGCGAGTGAACTTTATTCCTTTCAAGTCTTTAAGGACATTGCAGCTCCGAATCTGGTCCGACGGGAACTTCGTGACAAACCCGAGTGTGGAGGAAGAAATTTGCTACACGAATTCGACGGCCTCTTGACAGCGATGTCGCAGAAACAGTCGCTTCAGAATACACACTGATGCTTTTTGTCCCTTCGCAGAACGATGAATCAAGATGTTTTTGTCGGCCATAAACCGAGCCGTGTGACAGAGATCCTCTCCGCACAGCGCCAGTGGTCTCCGCCGCTCAGGTCGGTTCACTTACAAAAAGCGCGGCATGTCCTGCACAAGATTCCTTCATACAGGGCACCTCCGCTTGACATTGTGGGACGAGTGCACAGCTGCAGGGTCTCTCCTGTGCCTTGCATCAGGAAATTCCTGCGCGCAGGGCGCATCCGCTTTGTCCGATGTCCTTCGCGGCGTACGCGGTTCTCTCTCCCAACTCGAGATTCTTTGTGGCACAGGACGATTCCGCTCAACACCACCACGTGCGCGGTGTTACCTTTCAAATCGAGATTCGATGTGCGCAATGAAAATCTGCCGCGCAACGAGCCTCTTCATCCACCTTTGATGTCCTCACTTTATCTCTCAAACAATTCATTTCTCCAAATTCATATTCACTTGGATCTGCCCCACACCTGTTTGGTGAAAGCCGCGTTCGATTGGCACATTGAACGGAGACAATTTTCAATGTAACATCCTCGCTAGTACGGCTGGCATAACTTGAATTTTGCCCCCTCTTAGTCTCATACGAAGCTCATGGAATTCACCTCGTACCCAGTTGCCCCCAGTCAGTGTGTTCGTGTTCTGTTTCTCCGAAACGATGATGTCGCTGCAGACATGTCTCCACGTCAGCAACAATGTCATCCCAACAGTAGCTCTTTGCACCGCAATCAACCCATATGATCAGCGCTCTTGTCCCAAAAAGGCATCACGAAAAAAGGTATCTCTTCATGTTTTCAAGAAACGTCACGATTCTCCAACGCAAAAGCTTCCCGCACTCTGACAATCCTGCGCCCTGACGACACGATCACCCCAGGTCGCGCTGACAGAAGTCAAGACTCCCAGCACACCAAGTCAAACGTTCCGCTGACGTCTGTGCGCTATCTCTGCCCTCCGAAAACTTTCGAAAAGAACAGCGGGCCACACGAAGACAAACAGGGCGACCTGCGCGGCATGCTGAGCAGCCCCCGATCCTCGCCCTCCACTCAACATCTTCCGGTGGAGCAGTCTTCAGTCGCTCCTCCGAAACAACTGGAACCACTGAAGGTCGTGATCACCCCCAGCCAATTCGACTACATTCTGCTCGAGTTCGACGAGGTTCGCACAAGATGAGAATTTCCCCAGCAACGTGAACCTTACATCGCTGTACACACCCAACCGCGTATGCAGGTGGATCTACCCGTGCGCCTGGACTGCGTGAGCGATTCGCGTTGCGGACGCAAGCAAAAGCTGGTCCGACTCTTCCACCAAAGTACCGGTTTGTGCCGCCCGAGTCAGAACGCAGGGACGCAGGGACGTTGAATACCGTCTCGGTGGTCCCCCCCCCCCAGTACTATTGCTACGAAAAATCCATCTGGGGCCATGTTCCCGCCGCCAAAACAACACAAATCAAATTTTTTTGAAAAGACTCAGACACCAGCCACGCACTGTCCTCCGACGAGGTCTGTGTGTGAAGTTTTTGTTTTGCTCATGAAAGTACCGGTACAAAATGTGCTGACAACTGCACTGGCCTCAACACAATTGATCTCCGCAGGTTTGCATCGAATCATCGCGGTTACAAGTGGGCAATTCTGGACGAAACATTTTCGACGGATTCGTGAAACAAAAAGAACGTCGAGGGACTGGGTGTCTTTTCTCGCCTTTTCTTGAGCTCCTGGCTCTTGGATATTTCGCAGAGGGTGAACACGCACTTTCTCCACACGAAGACGTCACAGTCAACAAAGGGACCCCACGCGCGTGTTGACTTTGCAAGCCCCGAAATACGTCCCTGTGCTGTTTACCGTCTCAAGGGGGTTAAACAATCGCTCGGGGGCTCAACCACTGAATCATACCCGCTGCTCAAGTCGTGCCGCATGTCTGTTTTGTCGCACATCGTACTTCACGTGTGGAACGAATTTCCAGGAGCCCACTGTCCACATCAAGAGAGCTTCGTGTCAGTATGTCTCGTACGAGTACAGTCCGACAAAATGTTCCGCCAGAAACACTAGACTTTCAAGTACAATGTCAGCCGCTCGCCCCTTACATCGTCTGGACATGGAATCCACTCAAGTCAACTCACCTGATAATTCTGAAGTTCCTACATGTGTGCGGGGGGGGGGGCTGGAATTGGGAAATCGGGAAATTCGGAAATCCAGAAATTCTAAATTTCCTTCTTTCCTCATTTTTGGAAGGGGGGGGGGACAAATTCGGAAATTTGCCAGTTCATCACCCACACTTCCAGCCAGTCAGTGGGATACACGGTACAACATCATTCACCAAGCGGCTGATAAACCACTGGTGAAAACGTCTCCACCGAGAAAGGGGTGGGATCTGCAGACAGGATGAAAAGGGCAACGGATACTGAACGTTCAGGGTAAACCCTGCCTCACCCAGCATCAGCGAAGGTCCAGCACTGAACCAGTCGATGTAGTGAACGGACCCAACGTGAGACAAAGGACTGGACTCAAGCAAAACACAGCGACATTCGTGTCTCCGATTTTGAATGCCCTTCTGCTCTTCTTGTCTTAATTCAAACTATCTTCCTCTTTGCCTTGACCTGCTCAGGTTGCTCGAGATACCCAACAATCAATTAAATGAGGGGACCGCCACAGGGGCCACGCCCGAAACGTAGCACGCTGGCACAAAGAAGCTACAAACACCTCGTGACGACCTCCCGTGCGACGAACAAGGAACGACTGGACTCGCCCTTCCAACCCGGACACGACGACACAAAATCCAGTTGCGGGACACCAAATTAAAATGTGAGAACAGACACAACATGCCGTCCATTCGTACACATCGACACGAAACCCACTTTCAGGACAAATCGCGTCGTGTCAAATGTGCGTTGGACCCGAAACGCGGATTCGGCCCCCTGACCCCAAACCCCACCACCTCTTCATCAGACAGCCTGGTGGCATCACCACACAAACTGGAACGGTCTTCACGACACAAGCTGGTATATCTAGGTATGTGTCTTACATGTTTTCAAAAAAAACAACAACTTGACTTTCTAGTACCGTACCGTCTCGTGTATAAGACGCACCCCAAGTTTTGAGCAGACAAACTGCCCAATTTCAACATACTCATGTATAAGACTCACCCCAAGTTCAGCTTTATAATATATTTTCAAAATTTATCATCTCAACTCAAATTCCTTAAATTCAAAATAATTATTATTATCTCTGAAAATTTTTTCATTCTCTTCCTATATTGGTCTTTTATCTGTGTCCGAGTTTTGGGTCTCAGATATGTCTTCTTCATCCTCTTCTTGTTCTCAGCTTTGAAACTCATTTGAAACTAATTGAAGAAAGAAAAGTCTTTTTTACTCAGTAAAATTATTATTTCTCCCTTTGTATCTTGAAAAAATCTAAATATATGAGTATAAGACGCACCCCTTCTTTTGAGGTCTGATTTTGGGGCAAAAAAGTGCGGTTTTTTTTTTTTCACGAGACGGTACGGTAGAGAATCAGCTGCAGGCAGCCTACATCGGCAGGACAGCACTTATCCCAATCCGCCAATGCCCTAGTCAGAAAATGTCTGAGTTGAAAATTGTCTGTGGGCAGGGGGTAACTTAATTTTTTATCTGGGCCAGACAATATCTACGTTGGAGAATGTCTGAGTTGAAAATTGTCTGTGGGCAGGGGGAAACTTAATTTTTATATCTGGGCTTGACAATGTCCAAGTTTGACAATGTCTGAGTTGAAAATGATCTGTGGGCAGGGGGGGGGGAAACTCAGATAATTTTTTGTCCAGGCCAGGCAATATCCAAGTTGGATAATGTCTGAGTTAAAAATTTTCTGTGGGGGGGGGGGGTAACTCAGATAATTTTTTGTCCGAGTTGGACAATGTCCAAGTTGAAAATTTTCTGTGGGCAGGGGGGTATAACTCGGACAATTTTTTGTCTACGTTACCCAGGACAGACACACGGACACTGATGCAGGGGTGAAGCAATATCAGCTCGCTACCGCGGCTGATAAACACACAGCTACGCTTGGAAAGCCCGCGGTTCTCAACTTGCGTTCGAGGCTTGATGGCTCTAACTGTGCAGGCTCCACTGAGTTCACATTCAAGGGGAGTGGGGGGGGGAGGTAACTCAGCTGGCTCAGCAGCCCAGCAGTTGCCCAGAACACGTGCAGAAGCCTGTGGACAAGCTCGCTGAGTTACCCCCCCCCCTGGGTAACTCAGTGAGATTTTGCACAGACCGACCGACCCATTGCACTGAGCCCGTGGTTTCGGCCTTCAGCGAAAGCGGGTTGGAAAACAAGAATACTACGCTTAAAAAGCGTGTGGTCCATACAAACGTTCGCAGTTCATAAACACCTTCAAGTTCATCAATGTTTTTTTGATAGACAAATGAACTTTTCCAGCAGCCATGGCACCTTAATACTGTGTGCAAGGCTCTGAATCCTGGTGAGAAGCAAGATATGACCATTTGGAAAATTTTTCAAAAAATTTTGGTGAACCATATGGTCTGCAGGGGGGGGGGGGGGTTGGAACCACATTGGCTCAAAATGATCAGTAATCGTAAATGTTAATTCAAAAATACATGGCACATACGGTGTTATGTGACGTACACGCAAATGTCGTATGCGTGCATGAAGGTTGGGATGGTGGGGGGGTCGGAAAATTTTTGGACCCCTGATGGGGGGGGGGGGTCGGAAATTTTTTGAGGGTCCGATGGGGGTCATTTTCAACAACTTATAATTCACACATCCCTTCCAAATCATACATAGGGGTTAGAAAATTTAATGTTTTTTCACCGTATACCAATATCTGAATTTTAACAAAAACATGCGTTAGGTACCTTTTGGAACTAAAGTCTTCAAATCATGAATTTATGAATATTTTGTTGTTATATCTGAAATGATCACTAGTATTTTATGTTTCCT
>JAAUXT010031412.1_pt1 | contig 11227 bp, 10 predicted proteins | sample 7278171 | NCBI WGS metagenome assembly JAAUXT01 (sample SAMN14350112, study PRJNA611818) | marine sediment metagenome | isolation source: surface marine sediment (1.8m) | place: French Polynesia: Moorea | collected 2018-08 | reverse complement strand
CTACACTGCGGCCGGACTGCCCTGGTTCGACTACTACGGCGGGGACGTCAAAGCGATCAAGGGCGCCAAGGCTCTAGCGAAGCTGAAATCGGTCAAGGAGATCGGCCAGCAGAAGGGCGAAGCCCCGCTCCCGGAGAACCAGTCGGTCGAGGTGACCAAGATCGTCAACCTCGGCCCGAGGAAGAAAAAGGTGCAATTGGTCAGGGAAGCCGAAATCTGACCGGAACCTGCAAGACCGGCCTCACAAGGGGTTGCGGAGGCCCAGTCCGCCGCCCCTGAGGCCGTCCTCGCGCACGGTGATCAGGAACCGCGGCAGGTCGCCGGACCTGCGCCGGTTCCCCTGCTGGGAGACGCGACCCAGCTCGATCGGGGTCAGGCGTCGCGGCTCGTTGACCGCCATTCCGGTCTGGTCGCGGGCGAAGAGCATCTCGGGGAAGCGCAGAGCATCGAAGGTGTCGGAGGGATGCTGCCAGCCGCCGAAGACGAAATTGCCGTCGACGCAGCCGACCACCGCCCAGTAGAACGCCTTCGAGTTCAGCTGCAGGCCGACCTCGGGTCGACCGGGAAGTCCGGCCTCCGCCAGAGCCCCTCGAAGCTGGTCCATGTCCTGGGCGCTCAGAAGGGCCTCGGCGGTCTGCCAGCGCCAGGGGGCGAGAAAGTCGGTCGATCGGATCTCGGAGATCGTCGCCCGGCCCCTGGCCCGCGCCGTCAAGAAACCGGTGCCGGTCGTATCGCCTTGGATCTCATAGGTCCGGCGCTGTTCGTCGAAACGGGCGTTGAAGACGAAGCGATATCTCTCGGGGCTCCCGGCCGCGCAGGCCGTCCGGATGTCGTCGCCGCTGACGTAGCTGATCCAGGTGAACCTTCCGGCCACCGGCGAATCGGTCTCCCCCTCGGAGGCGCAGCCGGCCAGCAACAGGCCGGAGAGAAGACCCGCGATCGCCGCCCCGACCCGGGATCGACACCCGACGCCGAAGCTCAGGCAGCTCAGCGAATCTCGAAGCCCCGCCGTCGATGTCATCCCCTGCTCCGATCCGTCTGGTCCCGCAAAGCTCTAGAAGCGGAAAAGGGTGAATCTGGCGGCATCGTCGATTTCGACCCGACGGAGACGCCGGTCGCGGTCGAGATCGGCGTTGCTGTAGATCCTTCTCCGCCCGTTGCGGAACTCCTCAGCACTGACCTTCTCATCCCGGTTGATATCGATAGACAATTGGGCCCAGTCGATCGCGCCAAACTCTTTCTCATCGACCTGCCCGTCACCATCGGCGTCACCGAGCGCGATGATGATCGGGGCTTCGCGGCCGTCGATCAAGCCGTCGTCATCGAAGTCGAAGATCTCGAAACCCCGCGCCAGCTCCGCCGAGCTCAACTGTCCATCCCCGTCAGCATCGATCTCCTCGAAGAGCCGGAAACTGGCCTGATCCCATTCCGACGGGCTGACCACTCCGTCGTTGTTGGTGTCCGCCCGGTCAAAGGCCGTCGCGTCACCGTCCGTTGTCGGTGCCGAACTGCAGGCACCGATGAAAAGCAGTAGGGCCGAGCACAGCCCGAGCATCGGCCGAAGGATCGCGTGGCAAGGCAGCATCGCAGGAGTCCTGACTGGAGCGGAAGGACGCATCTGATCGCTGGAGTTTCCCACGAACAGAGGGCCGGTCAAGCGATCCGAGATGCGGACTCTCGCCCAGGTCGGCTACGAGTCCGAGGCTGGGCTCGCGGCGCCGCCATTCGCTAAGGAATTTGAAGGGTCAGGCAGCGGAGCTCTGCGGGACCTGACGCAGGCGGCTGACCAGGGCCTCGAAATCCGCCAGGTTGTCGAATCGCAGGCGGACCTCGCCAGCTTCTCCGCTCATGCGGATTTTCACCTTGGCGCCGAGCTGTTCGGCCAGCTCGCGCTCGAGGACCTTCAACTCGTCCTGCAAGGCGGGAGCCGGTGCCGGCCTGGCCTTGGCTGCGGCGGGCGCCGCCGGGCGCCGGGCCAGCTCTTCGGTGGCCCGGACGCTGAGACCCCTTTCGACCACCTCGCGGGCGACCGGCTCCGGCTCGGCAAACGCGAGCAGCGCCCGGGCATGCCCCGCGGTCAAGGCGCCCCGCTGCAGCATCTCCTTGACCGCCGGCGGCAAGGCGAGGAGCCGAAGGGTGTTGGTGACGTGGCTGCGGCTCTTGCCGATCCGCTCGGCGACGGCCTCCTGGGTCAGTTCGAAGCCCTCGATCAATTGCTGATAGCCTTCGGCCTCCTCGATCGGGCTCAGGTCCTCACGCTGCAGGTTCTCGACCAGGCTCAGCTCCAGCGCCGCCTCGTCGCCCAGCTCGTGCAGGGAGATCGGAACCTCCTGGAGGCCGGCCAGGGCGGCGGCCCGCCAGCGCCGCTCACCGGCAACGATCTGGTACTGGTCCAACAGCTCGGCATGAGGGCGCACCAGGATCGGCTGCAGGACCCCGTGGGTCGAGATCGACTCGCTCAGCGACTGCAGCGCCTCCTCGTCCATCCTTTGGCGCGGCTGCCCGGGGTTCGGGTGCAGGCAGCCGATCGAGACCAGGCTCGGCACGCTGTCGGACGGGTCCGCCTTCTGCGATAGAGCCGACAGATTCGCGGCCGGCTCCGCAGCCGTCACGGCGGGCAGCGCCTCAACGGTATCGGAAACCGGTTCCGTTTTCGGCTCGGACACGGCCGTCGTGTCCGGGGCCTTAATGTCGGTGGTGTCCGACGGAGTTTCCGGCGACATCTCGGCTTTGGCCACCGGCCCCATGATCTCCGCGGCGATCGCCTCGAGCTGTTGGTCCGCCGTCGGGGTTTGGAACTCGGGAATATCGGGGAGGTCCGCAATTGCGATCTCGAAGGCTGCCGCCTCGTCGCTCTGCACTTCGGGGGCGCTGCTCGCCAAGGGCTCCAGCGGCGCGATATCCCTCAGGGTCTGCTCTTCGGCGCTGATCGCCGTGTCTTGATCATTCGCGGAATCGGCCGGACCGTGAGCAACGTCGGGCAGGTGGGCAAACAAGGTCTCGGTCTCGGGGAAGAGGCCGGCCTCGGTGATCTGATCCAGACCGGGCAGAATATGGTCGTCCTCCGGCCCCTGTCCCGCTGTCTCCGGCTCGCCGTCGTCCTCCACCAGGAAGCCGGTCAGCTCGCCGCTGACGGGCGGTTCCTGGGTCTCGGCCGAGGCCGCTAAGCAGGAGATCACCAACAGGAGTTCGTTGTCCTCGCCCGCAGGCTCCTCCTTGTCGGCGCGAACGCCCTCCACCAGAGCTTCGATGCGGGCGACCGCCTCTCGGACCGTGGAGACCGCCTCCGGGCTGGCGGCCACACTTCCCTCGCGGATCGCATAGAGCAGGTCCTCCGCGGCATGGGCCAGTGCTTCGATCCGTCGGAAGCCGAGCACATGGCAGGTGGCCTTCACGTTGTGGACGATCCGGAAGACCGCGTTCAGCGCCTCGGGCTCGCCGAGCGCCCGCTCCCAGCGGTTGAGGTCCTCGGAGACCTGGGAGAGGTTGCGGTCGATTTCCTGGAAAAACTCTTGCAACAGGTCGCTCATCGTCACATCCCGGCACTCGGATCGCGGCCGTCCCACCACCGGCGACGGCAAGGCCGGCATCGCGATGGCGCAGCTCCGCGGCCTCGAGAAAAGGCTCGGATTTCGGCTCTGGCCGCGACAACGTCGCTCCGCGGCAGGGCCCGCCATGTTGGCTTGCTTCGGTTACTGTCGCATTAACGGGGTTTGCGCGCCTTCCGGACAGGCCCCAAGGCAGCCGGATCCTGGCCGCTCCGACAGTGCCGATGGGGCGCTTCTTGCCGCACCAGGGGCGGATCTTGGCGTCTTGCCTCGAGATCGGAGGCCGCTTCCGGATTCGGCCGGCCAGCGGTGCCCCAGCGGCTTTCAGCGATGTCGCCCAGGGCCTCCGCCAGGCTGCGCAGCCGGCGGCGGAGATAGGGACTGAGCGTTGCGTAGTCGAGCGGCCCGAAATCCGGGCCGGGGCCCGCCGTTCTCGGCATGGCCTCCGGCCCTGTGGACCCGCTCTCGGGGGATCCAGTCTCTGGATATCCCGCCTTGGGATAGTCGCTGCCGTCAACCGGGGCCGGCATCTAGTTGGCCGCCACCTCGACCGGGCGCGGCGCATCCTGCCGCTTGGCGTGCCAGGTGCAGTTCTCCGGGGTGGACTTGATCGGCTGGTAGCTGCCTTCAGCCGTCGGGAAAATGCCGAAGACGACCGAACCGTCGGGCGCGCAGTAGGGATCGTTCAAGCTGCCGACGAAGCGGACGTCGCGGACCTCGGAGCAGGCGCCCAGAAGCAGCGCGGAAGCAGCGAGGGTGAAAAGAATTGGGCGCTTCATGTTCCGTCCTCCACATTCGATGTGACTGACCCTAAGATCGTCGCGGAATGTGGTCCGACCGGGATCGGAAACGGCGGGAATGTGACCGGCCCGCGGTCATTTCAAGAGCCCGGGCCGGAATTGTGGCAGCCCTGCTCGAAGCGGACGGCCGCCAGGGCCGCGCCCTAAATCAATGATGTAAAAAGAAAAAGTTCGTCAGGACGCGATGTCGACCAGGCTGCCCAAAAGCTCGTCCTGGGTCTGGATGACCTGGACGTTCGCCTTGAACGCCGCCGAGGCCTGCAAGACCTCGACCAGTTCGGCCTCCAGCGAGACGTTCGGCAGGAAGGCCACGCCCTCGGCGTTTGCGTCGGGATTGCTTGGATCGAAGACCGGCAGGGAGGGCGGCGAGACCGGCAGGGTATCCACCCGGACACCCCCGTCGGCGACCGAGACCTGCTGCACTCGCTGCGGCGTATAGGCATTGCTGTTGTCCGCGCCGGGGGCCGGATTCACGCCGACGCTGCGGGCGTTGGCGATGTTCGACGCAGCGACCGAGACCCGGGTCGACTGCGCATTCAGGCCGGATAGTGCGATCTGGAAGACGGGACTCATGGGCCCTCCAACAAGCTCCAGGTCAGCCTATCCCAAAACGCATAGGGAATCAAATATCTGAATTTAAATAAAATTTTCGAGAAACCGCCCGATCATGCGACCTGCGCAACGCTGCCGTGCATATATCGAACAGATATATGATGGTATTATCTATTTCGAGTCGATATATGTGGTAGATCGACAGTGGAGGTCCCATGGACGCCAAGACGCTCTGCCTGGCAGTCTTGAGCCGCGGCGACGCCAGCGGCTACGAGATCAAGAAGACCCTCGAAGATCCGCCCTTCAGTCATTTCCAGGACACCGGCTTCGGCTCGATCTACCCGGCCTTGGGCAGCCTTGCGCGGGATGGCCTGGTCAGCGGCCGGGCCATGCCTCAGGACAAGCGGCCGGATAAGAAGGTCTATTCCATCACCCCGGCCGGCCGAACCACCCTGATCGAGGCCCTGGGCAAACCACCCGGTCCGGACCGCTTCAGGTCGGACTTCCTCTTCGTGCTCTTCCTGGCCGAGCAGATGTCGGGCGCGCAACTGCGCCGCCTGATCGACGACCGGATCGCCCTCTACGAGGAGCGGATCGCGGCCATGGAGAGCCGGATCGAAGGCGCCTGCCAGATCGAGGCCGGTCCCGCATTCGTTCACGGATTCGGGCTCGCCCTCTACAAGGGCGCCCGAGACTATCTGCTGGCCAACCGCGACCGCTTCCTGGAAGAGGCCGAAGGCGGCCAGCGACTGGTCGCGGAATAGCGGGACGGCGGCGATGAACGGAATGTCCGCGCGTCACGTAACACGTCTTAGCAACGGCCGGAGCCTGATCCCTTCATGAAGCGGTCCTACATCATCTCGCTTCTTCTCGCGATCGCGGCGGTCGCCTGGGTCGCCTCGGGCCAGCTGAACGGCGCCGAGGAACAGGTCGCCAAAAAACCGCCGGCGGACCTCTCCATCGCCAACAGCCCGGCGAAGGTCCGCGTGCGGACCCAGGAGGCCGTGCCGAGGCGGACCAGCACCCTGCTGCGCGGCGACACCCAGGCCGAACGGTCAGTCGACATCAAGTCCGAGGCCCGCGGTCGGGTGATCGAAGTGGCGGTCGAGAAGGGCAGCCGGGTCAAGGCCGGCGACGTCATCCTCAAGCTGGCGCCGGAATACCGCCCGGCCCGCCTGCAGAAGGCCAAGGCCCTGCTCAAGCAGCGCCAGATCGAATTCAAAGCGGCCGAGCAGCTGGCGCAGAAAGGCTTCCGCGCTGAGACCAACCTGGCCGCGGTCAGGGCCGAAGTCGAGGCCGCCGAAGCCGAGGTCGAGGAAGCCGAGGTCGCCTTGGCGAACCTCGTCGTGACCGCGCCTTTCGACGGTGTGGTCGACGAACGCCATATGGAAGTCGGCGACTTCGCGGATATCGGCGACATCGCGGCTCGAATCGTCGACCTGGACCCGATCTTGGCGATCGGCTACGCCTCGCAGCAAGACATCGCCCGAATCACGGTCGGCAGCCTCGGCAAGATTCGCTTGGTCGGCCTGCGCGAGCTCGAAGGCCGGGTCCGTTTCATCAGCGCGGTGGCCGATCCGGAAACCCGGACCTTCCGGGTCGAGCTGGAGGCCGAGAATCCGGGGTCCCAGATCCCAGACGGCCTGATTGCGGAGCTGATTCTGCCAACGGCGGAAACGACAGCGCATCAGGTTTCGCCGGCGATCCTCAGCCTGACCGACGACGGCACCGTCGGCGTCAAGACCTTGGGTGAGGACAACCGGGTCGAGTTCCAGCCGGTACGGCTCATCGGCGAGGATGCCGAAGGGGTCTGGCTGGCCGGGCTACCCGAGCGGGTCACGCTGATCACGGTGGGCCAGGAATACGTCACGCCCGGCCAGGTCGTCGAAGCCATCGACGAGGCGACTTTGGAGCCGCTGCAGCAGGGCGCGCTGGAATGAGGGCGCTGATCGACGCGGCCCTCGGCCATTCGCGGACCGTCCTGGCGACCTTGGTCTTGGTCCTGATCGCCGGGACCTACGCCTACATGACCGTGCCCAAGGAAGCCGATCCGGACGTCAACATTCCGATGATCTACGTGTCGATGTCGCACGAAGGGATCTCGCCGGAGGATGCCGAGCGCCTGCTGATCAAGCCGGTGGAGGAACAGCTCGAAGGCATCGAAGGGGTCAAGGAGCGGCGCGCCACCGCTTACGAGGGCGGCGCCAACGTCGTGCTCGAGTTCGAGGCCGGCTTCGACGCCGACAAAGCGCTGGACGATGTCCGCGACAAGGTCGACCTGGCCAAGCCCGAGCTGCCCGACGAGACCGATGAGCCGACCGTCAACGAGGTCAACCTCAGCCTCTTCCCGGTGATCGTCGTGACCCTGTCCGGCGAGCTGCAAGAGCGCACGCTCTTGCGAATCGCCCGCGGCCTGAAGGACGAGCTGCTGCGCATCCCAAACGTCCTGGACGTCACCATCGCCGGCGACCGTGAGGAACAGGTAGAGCTGATCGTCGATCCCCTGGTCCTGGAGAGCTACAATCTGGACGCCGAGGACATCATCACCTCGGTGTCGCGGTCCAACCGCCTGGTCGCGGCAGGCGCCGTCGACACCGGACAGGGCCGCTTCTCGATCAAGGTGCCCGGCCTCTTCGAGTCCGTCGACGACATCCTCAACATGCCGATCAAGGTCGACGGCGACGTCGCGATAACCTTCGGCGACATCGGTGTCTTGAAGCCGACCTTCAAGGACGCGCAAGGCTTCGCACGAATCAACGGCAAGCCGGCCCTGGCGCTCGAGGTGCAGAAGCGGACCGGCGCCAACATCATCGAGACCATCGAGAGCGTGCGCGCCAGGGTCGCCGAACGACAGGCCAGCTGGCCCGAGAGCCTGGTGGTCACCTACAGCCAGGACAAGTCGACCCACATCCGGACCATGCTGACCGACCTGCAGAACAACGTGGCCAGCGCCATACTGCTGGTCATGATCGTGGTGGTCGCGGCGCTGGGCCTGCGCTCGGCCGGGCTGGTCGGCGTTGCCATCCCCGGATCCTTCCTGACCGGAATCCTGGTGCTCGCGACCCTGGGCTTCACGATCAACATCGTCGTGCTGTTCAGCCTGATCCTGGCCGTCGGCATGCTGGTCGACGGCGCCATCGTGGTGACCGAATACGCCGACCGGAAGATGAGCGAGGGCCTGGACAAGCGCAGCGCCTACGGCCTGGCGGCCAAGCGCATGGCCTGGCCGATCATCGCCGCCACCGCGACCACCCTCGCCGCCTTCCTGCCGCTGATTTTTTGGCCGGGCATCGTCGGCGAGTTCATGAAGTTTCTGCCGATCACCCTGGTCGCCACCCTGACCGCCTCCTTGCTGATGGCGCTGATCTTCGTACCCACCCTGGGCGCCCTTTTCGGCAAGTCCGGCGGCGGCGCCGATCCCGAGACCGCCAAGGCCATCGCCGCCGGGCAAGCGATGAGCCTCGACCGTGTCCACGGCATGACCGGAACCTATCTGCGGGCGCTTGGCTTCTTGCTGAAACGCCCGGCCAAGGTTCTGATGGTCGCCTTTCTCCTGCTGATCGGCGCTCTGGCGGCCTATGGCTACTTCGGCAAGGGCATCGAGTTTTTCCCCGACGTCGAGCCGGACAACGCGGCGCTGCAGATCCACGCCCGCGGCAACCTTTCGATCGAGGAACGGGATTTCCTGCTGCGCCAGGTCGAGGCACGGGTGCTCGACCTGCAGCGCGAGCGGGGCGAGTTCCACGCCATCTACGCCCGCAGCCGCGCCTCCTCGGGCCGCAGAAACAACGAGCCGGAAGACATCATCGGCACGATCCGGCTGGAGTTCGTCGACTGGAACCTGCGGCGTCCGGCCGACGAGATCATGGCGGACCTGCGGCAGCGCGCGTCGGACCTGGCCGGCATCTTCATCGAGACCAGGAAGCAGGAAGCCGGTCCGCCGGTCGGCAAGCCGATCCAGCTCGAGATCGCCTCGGATTTTCCCGAGCTGATCGCGCCCACCGTATTCAAGATCTACGACAAGCTTCGCAGCATGACCGGCCTCGTCGATCTCGAGGACGGCCTGCCGATGCCCGGAATCGAATGGCAGATCGAGGTCGACCGCGCCGAGGCCGCGAAGTACGGCGCCGACGTCAGCCTGCTCGGCTCCTATATCCGCATGGTCACCAATGGCATGAAGCTGGGCGAGTACCGGCCGGACGAGAGCGACGACGAGATCGACATCGTGGTCCGTCTCCCCGAGGTCTACCGAAGGGTCGACTACCTGGACCAGATCAGGGTTCAGACCAAGACCGGGCTGGTTCCGATCTCCAACTTCGTGACCCGCAGCCCCAAGCCGCGGGTCAGCATGCTGCGCCGGGTCGACGGCAGCCGGGTGATGACCCTCCGTGCGGACGTCGGCTTCGACCCGGCGACCGGCGAGAAGATCCTGGCCGACGACAAAGTCCAGGAGCTCAAGACCTGGCTGGCGGCGGCGGACATCGATCCCCGGGTATCGGTCCGCTTCAAGGGCGAGGATCAGGAACAGAAGGAGGCCCAGGCCTTTCTGCAGAAGGCCTTCGTCATCGCGCTGTTCATGATGGCGATCATCCTGGTGACCCAGTTCAACAGCTTCTACAGCGCCTTCCTGATCCTCTCGGCGGTCGTGATGTCGACCATCGGGGTCATGCTCGGCCTGCTGGCGACGGGTCAGCCCTTCGGCATCGTTATGTCCGGGATCGGCGTGATCGCGCTGGCCGGCATCGTGGTCAACAACAACATCGTGCTGATCGACACCTTCGATCGGCTCAAGGAAAGTGCCCCCACCGGGCGCGAGGCGATCTTGCAGACCGGCGCCCAGCGCCTACGACCCGTCCTCTTGACCACGGTCACGACGATCCTGGGCCTGATGCCCATGGTTCTGGGAATGAACATCGACTTCATCGAGCGCGGGGTACAGATCGGCGCACCCTCCACCCAGTGGTGGCGCCAGCTCTCGACCGCGATCGTCTTTGGCCTCGGTTTTGCGACCCTCCTGACGCTCTTCGTCACGCCCTCCGCGCTGATGGTCCGCGAGAACCTACGGACCTGGCGCGACGGTCGGCGCCAGCGCGCAGCCGCAAAGGCGGACGCGCCCGAGGCCACGGCTCCGCATTTGCCGAAAGCCGCCGAGTAGATCCGAACTCCGGCGTTTTCCGATTAATCGTGGGCATCTTCGGCGCTCGCCGCCGCTTCGCTGCCGAGCGAGCGAGCTTCGGCGCGGCGGAAGCTGTGATAGGAGAAGAAGATCGATCCGAGGTAGATCACCCCGGTGCAGAGCAGGGTCAGCCAGAGGTTCGACAGCAGGAAGGCGGCGAAGGCGCCGAAGCCCAGCAGGGTCAGCCAGGCGTGGCGCATCGGCACCTTGACACCCTTGAGCGAGAAGGTCGGCAGCCGGCTGACCATCAGGCCGCCAACCAGCATCGCCATCAGGGCGTTGACCCAGCCCGACGCAAAGAAGGCGGAGCCGAACTCGAAGGTCACCACCAGCGGCAGCAGCAGCAGCAGACCGCCGGCCGGCGCCGGCACGCCGGTGAAGTACTGGTGCGACCAGGGCGGCGGGTCCTCGTCGTCCAGGCCCGCGTTGAAGCGCGCCAGGCGCAGGGCGCAGCAGATCGCGAAGACCAGGGCGACCGCCCAGCCGAAGCCGCGCAGGTCCTGCAGGGCCCAGAGGTAGACGATGATCGCCGGCGCCACGCCGAAGCTCACCACATCAGAGAGGGAGTCCAGTTCGGCGCCCATTTTGGTGGTGCTGCCGACCAGGCGGGCGATCCGCCCGTCCAGGCCGTCAAGCACGGCAGCCAGGATGATGGCGCCCACGGCCATCTGCCAGCGCCCCTCGAGGGCGAAGCGCATGCCGCTGATCCCGGAACAGAGCGCGAGCAACGTGATGGCGTTGGGAATCAGCCGATAGATCGGCAGGACCCGCAGCCGGCGCCGCCGCGCCCCGCTCATCTAGCGGACCTCTCCGGGCCGCGGCCCTTCCTGGGTCGCGAGATCGGCCAGCACGGTCTCGCCGCCGATCATTCGCTGGCCGACCGCAACCAGGGGCGCCGTGCCGTCCGGCAGGTAGACGTCGGTCCGACTGCCGAAGCGGATCAGGCCGAAGCGCTCGCCGGCACGGACGTCCTGACCTTCCTTCAGGTCGCAGATGATGCGCCGAGCGATCAGGCCGGCGATCTGGACGAAGACGATGATCCGGCCGTCCGGGGTTTTCAGGCTGACGGACTGCCGCTCGTTGTGCTCCGAGGCCTTGTCCAGCGCGGCATTGAAGAAGCGTCCGGGATGATAGGCCGAGGCCATGACGCT
>JAAUXT010079636.1_pt1 | contig 11228 bp, 12 predicted proteins | sample 7278171 | NCBI WGS metagenome assembly JAAUXT01 (sample SAMN14350112, study PRJNA611818) | marine sediment metagenome | isolation source: surface marine sediment (1.8m) | place: French Polynesia: Moorea | collected 2018-08 | reverse complement strand
TGATAATTGCACACTGACAGTACCTTTGTTGGAGTGTTGTTTTGGTTTGATAAAATTGAGCAATGGGTACGCCATCGCAAAATTAAGGAAATATAAAAAGCAAACCTTGTATCCCTTCTTGCAAACACACTGCTTCCAGGGGCAAAACCAGGAGATACAGCTGTACGAGTGGTTCGATGCCATGATTCCAACTTTGACAAAAACACGCAAAAAGATGAAAGTTTGCGCCAGCGCCTCGCAATTGCAATCCGACAGCACTTTGTCCGACTTCACAGGTTACCAGACCACCACTTCGAAGTCGACCCCTTCGACCAAACCCTGGATCCTCCCAGGGCTGCGAATGCCTCTCTGTCTGGGTGCGGACTGCTTACGATCCTCAGCGCCCGTAAAGCAGGAGCCGGTCTCCCGGGACCTGTGAACCCAGGCGAGTATTACAACACCGAAATTCCTTCCATCAATAACATTCCCTTTGACGGTTTGACGGTTGGTTGTGTGCAGACTTTGTTGCAGGACAGGAATTTGCGGGGAGTTTGGTCGTGAGGAGACGAATCCACATCCTACATCGCATTCTGTCGGGTCCAGGGGATCAGAGCCTGGACTCTGGGGGATCAATGGGGGGCAAAACCTCCGACGCGCCCTGTTCCCCCAAAATGTGCTCTTCATATTTTACGCCTCGAAAGCAGGACCAATCCTGAAACGGAAAGACGGCCCTTGCACGGGAAGTTTTTCTCCACACAGCAGGGAGATTATGCACGACGCTTGAGACTCGGGTCGCGCCAACGCCAGCGTCGAAAAGAGCGAACAAATGGATGACGTTGTGCACAATTTCCAAGGCACTGGCCAGTCAAAAAGCACTCGAGGTTGGCGGGTGGCGCGACGTTTGACTGAGAGGTCGTGCATAATCTCCCTGATGTTGAAGCTTTTCTCTGAGCCACGGACGAACAGAATGGGGAATATAGATCTGCATACTCTACACAGAATGTGCATCTATATTCATGGACCCACACACGGAGGCCTGCGACGAAGTTGCCTTGGTGTGACACGTCGTGCTGACGGAAAGTTGCCCTGCTGGTCAGGGAGGCTACGAACACCTTGTCCACACAATGGGCCCAGCACACAAACTGCTGGTACTTCTCCTTGATGAATCTACTCCCCACCGTTCTGGCGGGGGGGGGGGTGAGACTTGCAGAGGCGAACGGATTCTGACTTGCGGAATCAACAAAAATATGACACAAAACTCTGGGGTTGCGCTGTCTTTGGAGAAAAAGGAGGCAGGCCCCTGACCCCTGGGTCCGCCAAAAACAGGAAAACAGGTCAGCTAATCCGTCTGTTGTTCGTGCAAAGTTCATGAACTCCACGGTGATCTTCAGTCTGACGACCGGAAATGATTTGAAAGCCAGTCGGAAGCGAGAGCTTCCTGCGTGGACCTGGGCAGTCAATCTGATGGTCACTGCTGGACAGAACGGATTATTCTTCCATATTTGTCACGTAGATGAACGGGACGCGATGTCCCTGCGTGTTTCCATGGGACTACCCGGTGCGAAAGCAATGAGAGTCCAGCGGTTTCTCAGCACACACCTCCAGCAGCAATCCCAGAGCACCGAGACGAACACCCACCAACACACCGAAATCTGGATTGAGCAGCAGGTGAAGGCTCAAGGGGCTTTGGGCTCGGGGCCCCAGACCACCGAATGACGCGCTTTTGTTTTCTTTGAGCATGCCCTTCTGTCTTCGGTGAGAATTGGGTCCTTCCATGAGGGCACAAAACTGACAAAGGCAGAATCCGCTTTTGAAATGGTCGCTTTTGTTGGGAGGGGGCGGAATTTTCGTCAACTCAGGCTCCGTGAGCCGATTCCCTGGTCCTTCTGGGCTCTTGAATCTCGTGAGCCCTCGAAGCCTCCTAAGACCCCAGACCCCTGGATCCTCTTGGGCTCCGCTGTTTGCCACGAGTCAATGTCCCCGAGACTTCTCTCCTTGACTGCGAATTCCCCCGGAGGATTCATTAGTTTGAAGCACTTCAAGTTTGTACGTCAAGTGGGAGTCGCAATAATTGCGGTTGGTAATAGCTGAGGTCGCACTCTGGGGGTTAGACGGATCACTGACAGTTCATCTGATGGAATCAGAGGTCGGTGCGTGGGACCTGCAGCAGGAGGGCCTGCCCAGGGACTGCTCAAGCAAATTAATTGACCTACATTATGAGCCTCATGCAGGCTCAACTTTTGCCACAATCCCGAGGGTTCGGGCCTCCCTGACTTGAACCTGGACATGCCCATGGGTTGAGTTTCTGATGATGTGAGGACGTGCACCTCAAGGGTGGAACCAGCCAGATACGTACCCTCCTCCTCCCCCCGCCGCCCCCTCCCCAAGAACAACTCCAGTCCTTGACCCACCAACATGATCTGACTGAAGAGCGCCCGGTATACAAACACGTTCAGCAGTGACACCCATCATACGAGGCACGATCTCTATTTAACCGTTATGTCGGCGTTTTGGGAGAACGGTTTTTTAAAATATTTTTTTTTGGACATGGATTGGAACATATTTGACTGTTCTTCACCTGGCAAACAATGACATGTTGCTCACTACATCAGAGACCAGCCTCTGACCCATTTAAAACTTGGTGAACAAGGGGTCACGGTGGACATTTGTGTGTTTGACAAGTGGTGATTTGATTTCGCGATTTCTGGCAAAATGTTTCGTGTTTTACTGACATTGTTCCTGTTTTTGGCTAACCCTGGCTTACACCGACGTGCAGAACAAAGGATTTCATTGAAGTTTATGGTCAAATCTGGGAAGACCCCAACAGAATCGTGGCATGCCCTCAAGGATGTTTTTGGAGGCGAAACCATGAGCAGGACTCAGGTCAATATTTGGCACCGGTGCTTCAGGAATGGTTTGGAAGACACCAAGGACAAGCCACGCCCTGGGAGGCCCAGATCACAAAGGACTGACCAGAACATCACCATGATTGCAGGTTTGGTTGAGGAAGACCCATGCCTGAGTGTCAGAGACATTATGCACAAAACCGGACTGTCCTTCTGTGTGGTGAGGAATGTGCTCAAAAAGGATTTGGTCATGACTCGGAAATGTTGCAAATTCATGCCCAAAGATCTCAATGAAGTGCAAATGTGGACTCGGATGACTGTTTCCCAGGACAATGTGGACAGAGTGTGTGCAGAGACTGACCCAGCTGCTTTCATGCGCCGCATTGTGACAGGTGACGAAACCTGGATTTCCATGTTTGAAACAGAGACAAAAACTGAGAGCAGTCAATGGGTCCACAAGGGCAACCCTCGCCCAAAGAAGCCACAATGCCTGAACTTCCAAAGAAAGACAATAGCAACAGTTTTCTTTGATTCTCAAGGACTCCTTCTGTGTGAATTTTGGGCTCCAAGAGACACAATCACTGCAGAATGTTATGTGAAAACATTGGCTAATTTGAAGGAGGCCATCAGGAAAAAGAGACCCAAAATGTGGAAAGAGCGCAGTTTCATCTTGCACCATGACAATGCCTCCCCCCACACCGCTGCTCCCACCCTCAAGAAACTTCAGCAGTGGGACATCACCACCCTGGAACACCCGCCTTCATCACCTGACCTCACCCCATGTGACTTTTCATTGTTCCCTAAACTAAAAAAAGAATTGTGTGGACACAACTTCAGAAATGTGGCTTCTGTTCAGCGAGAAACAAAGAAAATTCTGAGCAAATTTCCACAGTCTGTGTTTGAAGATTCCATATTTGAAATGGTCAGCCGATGGCAAAAATGCATAGCAGTGAATGGGGATTATTTCGAAGGTGACAATGTGCAAATTGACCCTTTGTTTGAGAAAGGGCAAATGTCAGAAAGCAGCTCTTCCGATGAGGCTGATGAGTAACATATCCATGTGAAACCTCGCGACAGACTGTCCTGACATGCATGTTCAAACCTTGTTTTTGGGTTGATCCTTTTTACACATGTTGACTGTTTGCATGCTGAAACATTTGTTACTGTTTGGACATGGCACAATAAAATTTTGGTCGCAATCAAAAATTTGCATTCTCCCAAAATGCCGACATAACGGTTAAATAGAGATCGTGCCTCGTACGTGCTCATTTGACAAATATTTGCACGCGGTGATGCCACGACACGACCCTTTGACTGAGCGAAAGAAAGTGTCTGAAGTTTTGAGTTGCTTTTGACAGAAAAAGACAACCACACCTACCCGGGAGGCTTCAGGATGGAGGTGCGGGGACAACTTGATTCCGACAAGAGTCTCACCCGTGTGAGGCGGAGGGGTCACCTCATGTTTCACACTTTGTCATCGTGCGCCACAGGCCTGAGTCTGGAGAGATGGATGAGAATGTTTTCAAAGACCTGGGCCGCCAGGGTCGGATTCGGATTCAGAATTGGTCAAGAGGGAACGTCCCCAAAAGATGCGGGGAGGAGGCACAACGAAAAATTACAAACTGACGTGCAACGTGTGAAGCGCAAAATTCTGGAGGATGAACAATGGGTTTTCAAGGTCATTTGAGGTGGGTTGCGTGATTTGGGCTCAAGCGAGCCAAATCGGTGCAAGCCAAATCAAAGCACCTGTAGCATCTTCCAAAAGTATGTGTACAGCAGTTTGATGGCAAAGATGAGGATTGATTTAGGATCTTTTGGGCTCTTTTGGTTCATTTTGGGTTGGGGATTATGTGCGAGGAAGGAATTTGTCAAATTCAACATTTTGGGTTCCTGAGGTTAAAAAGTTCAAATGTGGAAGTGTGGAAAAATGGGGTATGGATGTGGAAATATCTCCATATCTCAGAAGGTACAAAAATTTTGAATATTGGAGAAATGTAGTCTGTTGTTTGGGGGTTTGAGAGGTAGCATTCAATTTTTGATTTTTGAGAATTTTTATGTGGTTTTTAGGTGAGGCTAAAGTTTGGGTTGAAAAGTCATTTTTGATAGAAGATTTAAAAATAGATATTGGGCAATTCTTTTCAGTTAATATATAGATATAGTTGTGAAAGTTCCATTTGGTTGAATTTGTTCCATTTGGGTATGTGCCAAATAAGTTCCCAAGTTATAAATGTTGAGTGAAAAAAGTGACCCAAACCAGAGCAAGCCAAATCAGAGCAAGCCAAATCAGAGCAAGCCAAATCAGAGCAAGCCAAATCAGAGCAACCCAAATCAAGGCAACCCACATCAGAGCAACCCAAATCAGAGCAACTGAAATTTCCTGAAATCACCGCGGGCTCCATGGAACTTTTTTTTCAGGGATTGCTGGTGGGCGCGCAGGGCCCCCTGTCCGAAGAACTTCTCATACTGGACCCCAGTGGAACCACCGTGAAGCTGGTGCAGCATGGTTTGCGCAAGATTGAACCCGAGTTATGGGCCACTATGTTCACATCAAGTTGCATGCAGCTTTGTGCTGGAATCTCGCAAACAACTCACGCACTGGTGTATGCGCAGATGATTGCGTGTACTTAGCTGTTTAATTGAGACATATCATCTCACACACAGTCAGCAAATTTAAATTTATGGCAACTGTGTCACCACCAATCGCAGCTCGATCCACGTAGGCCAGAACAGGGACGCCCTCAGAACAAAAGGCGCCCCAGGGAGCAGGGTCTATTCCACACCAGGCAGCAAAGATGCACAGGCGGATCCAGGCTCTTTCGGGGCAGGGGAACTTGCTTCATTTTCAATCACGCTGAGCTGTGCATCTATCACACATCTTTGAATGAATACAAGTTTGGCCTGCGGCGCAAAAAGTGGGGAGTTTGCGTTTGAGGGCACTGGGCCTCTGACCCCCTGGATCTGCTGGAAGCTTGGTCACCTTCAGCACCACAGTGGAGTTGGACCGAACAAGGAAGCCCTCGGAACTGAAGGTACCCTGGGGATTGTGCTCCAATTTCACACCACGCGGCAAAGTGGAATTTACGAGATCCAAGAGATGTTCACATGCGTCGTTCCTGGGCTCACCCATTTGGTATTCCAAAGGCATTCCTCCTTGTGAATGAAGTCTTTTCAAAGAGCCCGGTGGTACCCGTTAGCCGAAGTGCCGAGTGCCCCGAGGGGTAGAGAACATGGGACTTGTCCATCTGAGGCACTAAAGTTTTGTTCCGCTGATACAACTCAGGCAAAAGCAGCGGATTGATAGATTGATTGAGGAATTGAACACCACCTGAGTTCTCCGCATTGGAATTTCCCGCGCTCGGTTCATGCGTAGATGCTGAACCCGCGGAAAATCCCGGAGAAACTGAAGCCTACAGTTGCGCATAAACACAAACAAACGAATGTTGCTCTGATGTAATATCCTCAACCAGATTTTGATGATGAGACAAAGGTGTGTCAGACTACGTGCGCAGAAGGTCCGTCAACTAATAGCAGCAAATTCTTGAGGAAACGACGGTCAAAACCGCAACAACTGCAACATGAAGTTGTTGCTGAGACTGGATTGTCTGCTACTGGGGTGTGTGTGCTACGAGTTGCTGGGTCTTGGCCTCTTTTTGCGCGGATATTTCTCCATAAAGACTTCGTTGGAGGGAAGCGCAACGTTCGCCGACCAACCGCCCAATCCTCTGGACAGCAATGCGACGTCAGGTGAGTTGTTTCCTGACTACATCACAAGATTGCAGTGAATGCCAAAAATGAACACGTGGATCTACGACACGTGTGACACAGTGCCGCCTCTCGGTAGGTCACAACTGACCCTCGGCATCTCGGAGGCGCGTGTCAACACTGACAAATCTTCTTGTTGACAATTCCACGAGTGGGCATCGTTGAGACGTGCTCTTGTTGAACACTGACTCATCCTTGAGGTACGTGACAACACTGACAAGTGTGCTTGTTTTTCAGGCAAGGCCGCGGTGTTCGGGAGACTGGTGATCGTGCTGATCGACGCGCTGAGAGCGGACTTCGTGCTGCCGTCCGACTCGAGCCTCCCGCGCATGCGCCACGTGGAGAGTCTGATCCGGAAGCGCGAGACGGTCAGCTTCCGGGCCAAGGCGAACCCTCCGACCGTCACGCTGCCCAGGATCAAGGTGGGAGACAAGGCAGTTCGAGCGTTAATGTCTGCTTCCCGTGCACATGCAGTCTCCAGCATGTGCGTGCGTGGGATTGTATGTATGTGTGACGGATGGGATCGGGCAAAGTCTCGGAACAAAAACGCGGACTGCCTGATGTTTGTTTGGAAGGTCATTTGACAGGACGCAGCACGGAGCAAACCCCGCGTCACTTGAGCGAAGGGACAGGTCCAGAGTAGTCTGACCCAGTCCAGACCTGCGACACAATTCATCTTGCCGTTTCAATGAAGTCATCCACCATCCAGCCAAACTTGACCTGCCACTGAAAAGAGGCGCAGCTTCCATGCATGTGCCCACTACGTGTGTTGACGCTGTTGCACTTGTCTCTGTTTCCGTTTGATGGTGACATTTCAATGTCACAGCAGCCCATGGCCAGGCAAGAACCCGTGGATACCAAGCGCAACGCCAAAACCCATCGTTTTGGTGTTAGGGCAGCAAGAGGGGGCGGCCCCCCAAGGAGGACAAACCTCGCTTGAAAGTGGAATAGATCAACATATAGCACAACGTTTTGCGCACGTGTCACAAATTAAAGGAGAAGCTTTGGTCCCGACACTGACAGACACACTCACCAGACTTGACCATGTTCTGTGAATACTGTCGGGAAATAAGCTAATGTGTGGTGGCTTTAGATGCAAAGAACGCTTTGGGAATCACCACGCTGGAGCCTTTGTCGGAATCACACACTGCGTCAAAGAGAGACGATCGGCTCTCTTGTGAAACCGTTCTCGCGCATCCATGTCTGACCCCAGAACGGGCAAAGAGCCCAAATTCAGGTGTCCAAATTTGGCAAGCAAAGGATACAACGTTTAAAAGACTGCGGGGTGAAACTGCGGGAGCAAATTATTTCATGTTGCGTTCAGGGGAGCCAGGCCCGACCCCGGTGGGATCCAGTACTAACTTTCACTCACCTCGTGCAACACAGGCTGATTGACGTCAGTCAGTCTTCTCGTGTCGCCGGTCACTTTTGGCCGTCGAGCAAGGTTTGGTCGCGCTGGGTGGGGGGTGCGTGTTGACCCTCTGTGAGGCCCAACGAGATTTTTTACTTGGGATAAAACCCCATGACAAGACCACACGTTTCGTGGCTCAGGGCACGAGTCCTTGTGGATCTGCCATTGAATTGATTTAGCCGGGTTCTCAGACGAATCATCATTGTCGCATGACATGCTGGGATTCAGTGCGTGACGCATCCTCTGTGAACCGGACCTCCAAGTGGTCGTTTGGTCAGCTGCATTCCTACCTGAGCCGCTATGTTGTTCTGTCGTTCCCAGGCTCTGACCAGTGGCGGCATCCCGGGTTTCGTGGACGTCGTTCTGAACTTCGACTCTCAAGCGCTGCAGGATGACAACCTCATCACCCAGGTACGACAGACGTTCTCAATCTGACGTGCACCCAGGAAGATCAGGAAATTGGACATCAAAGTTATCTTCAGGTGTGTGTGTGTGTGTGTGTGTGTGTGTGTGCTCACGTTTTGTGTTTCCACCCACAGCTCTGCACCAGGAGAAAATGCGTGACTCTGTGTGCATGTGTGTGTTCGCGCGCGCGTTAGTGTCTGTGCGCTTGTCCGTGTGTGGTGGGGGTACGCGTGGTTATGTTCATCGTTTCTAATTTTCAGCTGCACCACAGGGGAGGCGACACGTTTTCCACTTAGCTCTGTGTGTGTGTGTGTGTGTGTGTGTGTGTGTGTGTGTGCGTGTGTGTGCATGTGTGCGTGTGTGTGCTGGGGTATGCGTGCTGACGTTCATCGTTTCTTTTCTCACACTCAGCTGCAGCGGGCGGGGCGGCGCCTCGTCTTCTACGGGGACGACACGTGGCTGCGGCTCTTCCCCGGACACTTCGTCCGCTCCGAGGGCACCACGTCCTTCTTCGTCACCGACTACACCGAGGTGCGTGTGTGCGTGCGTTCTTGCGCGCACGGATGTGTGTGAAAGAGAAAGAGTGTGTCGGGGGGGGGGTCATGTGTGCGACAGAAGGGTGTGCGTGTGTGTGGTTACGTGCACGCTCGTGTGTTAAAGAGTGCTCTCTTTTGACATCTTGCCACAATTCACACGCCTCTCCAAACACAATTACTTTTTCACGGGAGGCAACAATGGCTTAATTTGGCAACAAACTGGGATTTTGACGTGACCTATTGGAATTGTGCGGGGCAAACTGGACAGATTGAATACATGCAGTGTGGTTTCCGGTGCCCACCGTATGGGATGCCGGGAGCGGGATGCGACAAATTTCTGCCTCCAGTTGGGACGTTTAGCTTGTGTTCAGGTGGACGACAACGTGACGCGGCACGTGGACGCGGAGCTGGCCGCCCCGGACTGGGACGTGCTCATCCTGCACTACCTCGGGCTCGACCACATCGGGCACCTGGCGGGGCCGCTGAGCCCGCTCGTGCCGCCCAAGCTGCGGGAGATGGACGACGTCGTGCGGCGCATCTACGAGGCGACGAGGGAGCAGGTGGGTGGTGGGCGGGTACGGAGTGTGGGGGGGGGGAGGTTGGGGGTTGGGGTATGACGGAGCGGGAGAGAGGACTGGCTGGGGAGTGGGTGTGTGAAGGTGCACCGGCTGGGGTAGTTACCAAGGAATAGATAGTGAAGGGGTGGAGAATGCGCGAAGGGGAGCAGGTGTGTGAAAGAGTGGGATGTTGGGTGCAGGGGAGGTCCAGAGGGAGGGGTACCACGTGAGGTACAGGGACGGGTGCGTGCAGAGGGGGACACCAAGGAGTAAGTGCAGGGCGCAGAGGCGGGACACCAAAGGGGTGGGGCGCCGAGAACATGGTTCAGAATCAGGATGACGAGATGTCGCGAGATCTCGCAGTGTCACGTGATACTTGCAGGACGAATCTCGGGATCTACCGACGCTGCTGCTCGTGTGCGGAGACCACGGCATGAGTGAGCAGGGCAGCCACGGCGGGTCCTCCCCCAGCGAGACGACCACCCCGATCGTGCTGCTGAGCTCAGCCTTCCACAACCAACGAGGTACGTGCAGGGGAGGGCGCAGTTTGAGGCAGGGAGTAAGACAGCAGGGCAGCGACGACTGGTCCAAAGAATTGTCAAAATACGTCAACGATCCCGACTTGACAAATGCCGACATGTTTGGCGCTTGATTTGCAAAGTGATTTGCAGTGGACCAGGGGTTACCCATCTTGATCGAGATGGAAATAGTTTCCACATTGTGAATGTCAGCTGCGTGTTCTTATCCGTTCCTCACTGCGGGGTTTGGGTTTGACGTCGATGTTGAGGTGTATTGTCGCAGCGCGTCTCAGCACTGATGAGTGTTCTTGTTTTCCCCTCTCCAGGGTCGGAGTTTGACGCGGACGCGGAGGTGCAGCAGATCGACGTGACTCCGACGCTGGCGTCGCTGCTCGGCGTCCCGATCCCGCAGAACAGCCTCGGCGTCGTCGCGCCGCGCGTACTGCGCATGCTCCCGGTGGAAACGCAGCTCGCGACGCTACACGCCAACGCGCAGCAACTCAGCCGCGTCTTCCGTGAAAATGTGCCGAATTACGAGAAGGGTGAGGAGGGATTTGTGTGCCGAGTTGTGTGTGTGTGTGTGTGTGTGTGTGTGTGTGTGTGTGTGTGTGTGTGTGTGTGTGTGTGTGTGTGAGGTTCGAGTCAGTCAGGGAATGTGTGCGAGAGAGTGAGTGAATGTGTGTACGTGTGTCTGCGTGTGTGCGACATGTGGCACCAATGGCGCAAAATAATGGTCCGCCATGAGGGTTGGACCCCAGTCGGAGCCGGGTCAACCACGTGTCCCGATCCTGAATGACCAACAGGTGTGACTTGGCTGAACCTTACAGACGCCGTGTACAACACGAGTCTCCCTCGCGCGGTCCAGCTGCACCGGACGTGGCTGCAACAGTTCGCAGGGACGGCGGCGGCAGACCACCAGGGGGCGCGCGTGCGCGACCTCTACTTCCGGGCGCTGCTCGCCATGCGCGACCGAGTAGCCGCGTCGCTCACCAAGTACGATCTACACAGCATCGGAGTCGCCATAGCAACGCTGTGGATGGTGAGACATTTTCGTCATTTTCAGACGAGGTCACTCAGTGCAGATGCGAAGTCCAAACTTACAAATGTGTGTCTGTCTGTCTGTCTGTCTGTCTGTCTGTCTGTCTGTCTGTCTGTCTGTCTGTCTGTCTGTCTGTCTGTCTGTCTGTCTGTCTGTCTGTCTGTCTGTCTGTCTG
>JAAUXT010059212.1_pt1 | contig 11228 bp, 9 predicted proteins | sample 7278171 | NCBI WGS metagenome assembly JAAUXT01 (sample SAMN14350112, study PRJNA611818) | marine sediment metagenome | isolation source: surface marine sediment (1.8m) | place: French Polynesia: Moorea | collected 2018-08 | reverse complement strand
TTTTTAAGCCGACAGCGGCACCTAGATGGCCGCAGTACCGCGACCATCAAAAAATGCTCAGATCTAAAATACATCTGCGTGGAGACAAGACATGTTGTGTTCATAAATTTGCAATGGGGTTTAGACAAGTGCAGAAAAAAGCGATGAAGGCTTCGGAGTGCGACTGCTGGAGTGGAAGAGAGCACACAGAGATAGGACCTGTGAGCGTCATTGTCGCAGCCTTGTCACTGGCCTCTAAATTTTGCACTGCATGGGAGGTGCGATTGTGGTGGCTCAGGCAGCTGTGGAGATCTTCACCGCGGCGAGAGACCGTTGGCAAATGTGGACTTCGTGACACATCAAGTGGGTGTGCTGCAGTCTTTCAAAATATGGATATACAGAGCAGAACACACTGTGCGAATTTCAGACTATGTACGTAGCTGAGTTCGTTTCCAGCTTTTTCAGGTTTCAGCATTTCAAATCATCAAAATCTGAAAGATCAGGATTTCCGTGCGTGCAAGCCGAGAAAGAAAGGTGTACTTCTCTGCAGCACCAAAGGAACTGTTGTGGATGAACTGACCGTTGTGTGTTGTTTCTTTTCAGGTGGGAACAAAAACTGAGCTGAATACCGTGACTGTTTGCACCACCAGCACGTCACGGTGGGGGCAACAAGGGAACAACCAAGAGGACATCTGAGCTCCTTTTCTCTTTCTGATGTGCAATCCATGGGTGCGTGAGAATGTTGGAGTCCCATTCATCGGTCGATGATTCTTGCCCTGTCCTTCCTATCAGGGTCCTGCATTTTCTTCTTTCTGTATTGTTGTGTTTTGAAGCTGATGCTTGTCTTCACAAAAATGGCAGAAAAATTAAATGCAGTGCTTCACATTGCCTTTGAGTAAATTTGTACAAATGGGACAGAATCCCTTGGGAACCAATGCCATCCTACCTCGTTTTGGTGAAATCTGATAGAGATCTTCTTATGGCGGCGACACATGAAGACAGAGCCGCCTGTTTCTGAAAGCCATGATCCCCAGGCTTTAAACAAAAGTTAATTGCATGTCTTTTTGTCGGAGCCCTCTTTCTGTTATAAATCACATGAATGCGTCTTGGATGCACGAGACGCTGAAAAGTGATATCGCATTGCAATGACGGGGAGAGGAAATGAAGGCGGCTTTGAAGAGATAATTTGGCCGTCTGTGGATTAGAGCAGCTCTCTGGTCCCTGGTGCCCCTCATGGATGTATCTGCAGGTTGACATGTCCTCAGCTGCGTCGCTTTCAACCTTCCGTTCCTCTTAACATCTTCACTGCTTCAAAGAAAGGCAGCACACACCCATCAATTGCGGTGTTTTCCCTTCTCACTGTCTGAAAACAAAGCCGGCTGACGACAATGTTATTGTACTTTTCGCCGCGCGTCCATGAGAGAGATGGATGGGATCCCATAACCACACTTTGACCCTCCGTTCACAAGCACCTTTCCTTCTTCGAGGCACCTCGGGCTACTTTGTATTCAAATAAATCCACTTCTTTCATTTCTGAAGGTGATTGCAATTACCGATTTCGAGGGACAGAGTGAGGAAGCTTCTTTGCATGTGACAAACAGAGGTGACTCATTTTACGGAAGAAATAGCTGCCAAGATACTCGTCGCTGAAGCCAAGATTGAACTGCTGCAACTGGATTTCGACACTGACTCTTTGTTTTGAAATGAGTCCAACACTTCAACATTTGTCACGTAAAATCAACTGCATGCGTGGCGCAAAAAGACCCATTTCTGGACATTTGTGTTGTGAGACCGTTTCGTTTCCTACAGCCCTGAGCAGGTGTCGGGCACTCGACCCTGACTAATTCATGATCCACTCTGCCGCAATTTCTTCCAATGCACTCAACTAAATTCTCCCAAAGTCTGTCCTTTGAGTTGGATACTTGGTCGTCCTCTTGCGACAATTTTATCCTTTGAAACACTTCAAACCAACCGTTCAAATTTAGTGTGCCCCTTCATGTGGCATGTTGGTGCGAGTGACTTCTGATGTCAGTGCAGCACGTTCGTTGCCATTTGTCATGCACTGCTTCAGCGGATCTGGACTGGTCTGCCGAGTCAATCGGTCTTTTAGGCCCGTCCGCGTGACCAAAAACCAACGGACATGGTCAAATCCAACTGCTCTCTTAATGTCCAAAGACGGTCACAAAGTGCCATCAACAGCAGATGCTTGTCTTAACAATGTCCTGATTGCGTGTCACCCAAACGCAAACGATGTTCGAGTATCGCGCGAGTCCTGATCGGATGGTTTATTGGGACCGAGGGTGATTGTGCACAGCCATGTCAGATTCGCAAACAAGTTTCACTTTGTATCGAACAGCCTCGATTTGCTCAACCAGAAACAAAACTCAACAGCTCAAAAGGTACACAAACCCCCAGCTCAAGGACAATTTCCATTCGACGTCAGGAACTGGTCAGTCGCCCTCGACCAGCAACGGAGCGTGGTTCGTCAGCTACGAAAGGTTTTCCGATTTTCCTGCTCAGTAGTAAATTTTCTTTCATAAGATTTCCTCCATGGCTGCGAGCAGTTGTTACTTCATTAGCTGTGCTCAACTCACAGGTGTTTTGCGCAGGAAATTAAAGTTTCCGTGCGCGAGTCCGCGCTGCGAGCTCATCACGACATCCATCCATCTCGACGCGTTCGCCCCGCGCCAGGATCGCAATTCTCAATGGACTGTGGAGAGTGTTGAGACTTCAGAGCCAAACAGGTTGTTTTCCCACAAAGCACTTTGTTCTCATCTGAATTGGAAGGAGGGAAGCGTTTTCACCAATTTCGTTTGCTTCACGTCAACGCCACTGGTTTGATTCTGGCCTGTGAATAACGTTCACCATGCAGGAGCCAATCCGTGTTGGCCTTTCTTGGAAACACCACGACTTGAGAACCTTCACAGAAACAGTTTTGATCTTGCTCAGCTGCCGGCAGTTTAATCTGGCTGGTCAGCGATTTCAAGGTGCGAATTGTACTGCAAGTGCTTTCTGCAAAATAATAAGAAGAAACGTTGTTCACCACAACAGTTCCACCAGAATTGGGTTTGGGTGAAAACACCGGTTCACAAAAGCACCTCAAACAAAGGCACGAGAAATGCACTCCATAAACCTTGCGGACCAAAATACACTGCAAGGAGCCTTCAGTGAACTGACCTCGGGTGAAACCCGCTCCTGAAAAGGTTGCTTGAAACTCTGTGAGTTGAACCCAGGTCGCCCAACAAGGTCGGAGGGTCCCACAAGTCTGAGGCTTTGCACATCATTTTGCTGAACTCTTGTCATCCCTCCATACCAACATCTAAGAAGAGGCTCTGCATAATTAATGGCACCGCGCAGCCGGGCAGCGCTCCCAGGAAACAGACGCAGTGAAGAACACCGCGGTCGCACCTTCGTCAGGCCAATGACCACCACAAAATGACCTGCTTTGGGAATTGAAATTGCAGGAATCTTTCACTCAATGTCTCAATCCGAAAAGTGTCGACCTCTCAACAAACGTTCTTGTGGTCAAACCAAGCTCACAGAAGCAACAGACTCTCTCGGAGCAGACCTGGGATTCCAAACCAACCAATTGCCAAACATGAACAGTTTATCCGACAGCACATTCATGAACCACCGTTGTCATGAAACATTCAACAATGCGACGCAACCCCCCCCCCAAAAAAAAAGAAAGAAATACAACAACCAAACACAACAGTGCACGTTTGATTCAGTGGAAAAGGCGAGTTAGTTTTTTTTTTTTTTTGTTGTAACATTTGAAGGAGCTTTGGATACACAGCGGGACCTGCAGACTGACAAAAGGTCAGATTGATCACGAGCTGTTCCGCTTCCTCACTGTGTCCGGAAACACACGTCTGCTGCGGGAGGAAAGCTGTCCTTATGTATCAATTCGTCCCTCAATGTTAATGAAGATGAATCTTCACATGCAACACAATTAAAGCAAACAAACGCCAGGGATGTTAACACGACCGTTCAATTAACGGCAGAACCTTCGCGTTGAGAAGGACCACGTCGTCTTCTGTCGCTTCAACTTGAGACAGCGAATTTCCGTTTGTGTGCGACACCAGAGAAGCAGAAACTGTGAAAGGACAGAGGAAAGACGCTCGTTCAAAAAAGGCTGAAACTCGCAGAGCTTGGGCAGCGCTGTCAGACCTCCTCTCTTCACTCTCTTCATTTTTTTTCAATCTCTTCCGTCTCACTGAACCTGCAACTGAATCCAGTTTTTGTGAGCGAGACGAAACAACTAGAAGTGGAATGAAACTTTGGCAAACGCCTTGTTGTCATCCGAAACAAATCCGTAGATACCAACATTGAAAACTCTTCTTCGTTTCAAGATGTTGTCACTTGGTTTCAGTTGTGTTCGATCAATTCTCCCCCACAGCCGGAGACCGGATCCATCAGGTGTGGGTCAACGTTTCCAGGAAATTCGTTTCAGCTGAGTGCCAAAAACAGCGCACTGAAAGCATTCGAGATGCTCAATCGTTGAGTGGAGATGACTCCGGGCAATTTTCAAGTCCACTTCTCCTTGTCAATTGCTTAATCTTCATTAAATTGTTCTGCGTCTCATCTGCAGTTTCAATGTTCAGTCATCATGTAAATTCTGTAAATCACCAAGTCACAGTTTGATGAGACGTCCTCAAAGGAGATTAATGATTCTCTCCAAGCGAAACATTTTGTCAATTCTTTGCTCTCCAAATTGAGACTCGGATCCAGTAATTTTGCACCACAAGCTGCAGTGTAGCTGACCAAAGTCAAGCATCTTGCACAAACCACAAGCGAAATCGTGAACATACGTACGTGCTGCTTGCACTCAACACGAAAAACAGCATTGTCTTCATCCTCCCTGCTTTTTAGCTGATTTGAGGAGGTTTGGTCAATTCTCTTTTCAGCGATCGAAACAATGACTGGCGAAGATCACCAAAAAGCATTGAGTGTGAGAAACATGTGTACAGCCCTGTCTTGGTGAAGATCAATTTCAAATTTCAATCTTTTGGGTTTTTTGGAATTTATTTGAGCCAAGGATAAGTCTGAGTGAGGAATTTGTCAAATTCAAATGTTTCTCCCAACGAGAGTTGACAATCTACATGCCACTTCACTTGATACCACCAGTTGTTCGAATGTTTCTTTTTATTCTGAGGGCTGTGATTGGCTAAGATTTTCACTGAGACCAATCACAGAGCTTGTGGCAATGAACAGCCAATGAAAGAAGAGCTTCCATATTAGTTTGGTCATTTTGTGGGAATACAGCTTTTCAGGTTAGTCCCATGTTTTTTGCACATTTGAGTGAAGCAAGAGTAGAAATGTGTTTGAAAGCAATTTACTACAAATTGAAGACAAGTGTGGTTTGAGTGTGGATAGAACCAGTTTTTGGTAGAATTTGATGCATTTCATGAATTTTTTAGGGATTCAGTGGAATTTCAGTGGGGATTCAGCAGGGATGTCTTGGGCAGAAATGTGTGAAAAAAATCTTTGTGGGGGTGTTGGAATTTTAGGCTCAGATTGCCAGATACTGTCAGACATTGCCAGATAACACCAGATATTGCCAGGATATCTGGTGATATCTTATGACCCAGGGCATCTCAGAGTGATCCAAACCATCTCAGACACTCTCCAGTTTCTAGATGTCATCAGATATTGCCAGCCTGTCACCAGTCACCTGTCTCTTTGTATGTTTGTCTGTCTGTCTGTCTGTCTGTCTGTCTGTCTGTGAGTCTGTCTGTCTCACTCTCTCTGTCTCTGTCTCTCTTTCTCTGTCTCTGTCTCCCTCCCTCTCTCTTCAAAAGTGTTCTTTTTCAGGTGAATCCCAAGGTGGAGACAGGTGGAGACAGTTGTAAAGGTATTGGTCTCAATGGGATCTGACACAGTCTTACCAAATCTAAAATGAGAACCCTGGTCTGAAAACTGTGCAGTTCACAGCTCTGTGTTGTTTGGAAGGGTATAGTTGATAGTTTGGGGGCGGGGTGCAAGTGATGAGAATCAAGATTGTCCAAAAGCAGCGGAATCACTCCTGACAATTTTTGGGCTGTTTTGAACACTTGTGAATTTTGACACACCCAACCTCCAACTGCCCCTTCTTGACATTTCACTCTGAGAAACACATGTTTTGACTTTTTTTTTAGATCTGGTGAGATAATGTTGGATCACATTGAGACTTACACCAACCTGTCTCCACCTTGGGCTCCACAGGTCTGCAAAACACTAAAAAGACAAATTAGAACAACATTAAACCCACTGGGAGTGTGTGCACCTGAGCACACATTTGTTGGGTTTGTGAGGGCCAATAGTTTAGTTTTGGGGTCAGGAAATTTTGGACTTCACTTCACAAAGTGGGTGATATCTCAGAAGGTACAAACATTTGATGAAGGATGTATGTTGATGAAATGAAGTTTTATTGGTTGGGTGCTGAACTGGTGTCATTCATGTTTTCATTTTTGACAATTTTACCTGGTTTTCAGGGAGGTCAAAGTCAGGGTGCTAATTTGGGATTTTGGGAAAGTGTTCAAAATGGATGTATATTGGTGAAGATTGAGGTTAGCTTTATGTTTTGCAAGGTATATATACAGCATAACATCTAAATTATAATGTCATGGCAAGCAGAACACACTGCCATGATGTCATGGCAAGCAGAACACACAGCAACTGGAAAGCACAGTGAGCGGAATGCACAAAGGATCAATTTCAAATTCCTCAAATCACCTCGATCTCAATGGAGTTATTTTTCGGTGTGGGAAGCCAATTGTTTGCTTCGCCGTGCGCATCCAAACCACAGTCTTGTGATGGAAATTAGAAGTGAGAATTTGAAAATTTCTGCAGAAAATCACATTTCAATGGTTGCTTCTTCTCGTACGACTGTCCAGCTGGATTACCTCAAACTGGAAAAGAGTCGAGTAATCTCAACATTATCCAATAAATGCATGAATTATTGATGCTCCACTTCTTGTAGTTGAGCTCATGCATTTAACCTGTGCATCTGAACACACACTGCATGAATTTTTCATCATCGCGGCAAAATTAGCTCCTTACGTTTTTCACCATTTCGAACGTTCAATGCAGGTAAAAAATCCCTTCCCACGGAGCAGCACTTTCCGAAAGTGCAGTGGGTCGTGTTTCCTTCTTGGATTTGTTTTGAGCCCCTACAACTGCAACAGAAAGCACGGCTTTGCAATCCTGTCAGTCAAAACTCAGAATTGAACTGTGGGCATCAATGCGTCTGTTGGAATCTGACTTTATACTGACGATGCAGGGGGGGGGGTGAACTGTAACTTCTGACAACTTTTCAGCAACAATCATTGCTTGGAGCTCCATTCCAGTGGGTCACAGCCAATACGACTGGACTGACTGGTTTGTTAGGTTTTGGTTTTGGGAGCACACAGAATTCAACAAGAAGTAGTAGTTTTCTCTGTGAGACAATCTCAAGTCACAAAACAGAGTGAGTTTTAACATCACTCCTGATCATCGTCTCATCAGAATATAGGCGAGGAAGTGTGGTTATCAAAACACATTCTGCAGTTGGATGTCACATTGTGGCTCTGGGATAGCACAGTTCTGAGGAGGAGACATCCAGAACACAACAGCACACAGGGGGATGAGGAAGTGGAAGGTCTGCAGCAGGCGCTGCTCCACTTGTGATCTCTTTGGAACAGTTGGTCACACCAACAATTTCAGCCCTGAAGAAACAAATCTGGACAACAAAAAGAAATGTCATGCATTCTTGAAAATGCATCACAAACGAAGCCTTCTGGGGCGGCGAACCATGTTGCCCGGAAACTGATTGTGACGGAACATTGGACGTGGCCATTTGTTGCTTTTTTTTCCAGAATATGCCGAAGGGGGATGTTTTTTGATGGACAGGATTGATCCATGTTTTTGCCAAACATGCAGCGTTCGCGTTTGATTTGAGAATGGTTTGAAGCCTCCTGTGAAGATGGAGAAACGGAAGGAAAACAAAGAAAGCGCTGTCATGCAGTGGATGGGAAGAAGTCGCACGTCTGCATGATCACTTGTGTGCTCACGAGGTGGTCACCCGTTCATCGAGTTGCTCACACCACAGAGGAAATTACCCCATTAAGTAGACCCATCAAGCGACATTTCGCGACATAACATCGTCTTTTTGTATGCGAATCAGGAAAGCAAAAATGAATATTTCTTGGCGTAATTACAGAGACTGCCCTTTCAGAAAGGATGCGGATGATCCAATAAAGCGGACAATACAAGATGAGGGATTGTATTACAGAAGGAATCCCTCCCAGATTTGAGTAAATGAATCAAGCAGAAATTGGCAGTGACAGACGGAGAAGGACTAATGGGCGGCAGCTCCGAGGAGCCTCGGCCCCGACGCCTGGACGCTGCAGCTGCGCCGAGTCCACCCTCCGCGCTGTCCTTGCGCTGACAAGCCGCCAACATGGCCAAACAAAAAAGACAAGCAGCATTATATTTCGAAGGCCCATTTGAAACTTTTGCAGTCATTGCACACAAGTTTGTAACCAACTTCGGCTGTTCTGTCGAAAAGCACCGACGTTCATCTGCGTGGACGGAATCAGAGGCGGCAAAAAAGGACGCTGCTCCCTTTCTGTGTTGTGTGCTGGATCACATTGAAAAGCAAAGAATTTCACTCTGGGGCATCAAATGGTTGGGATTTTTACTCTTGAAAGTTTTGAACGAAACAAGTGGCATCCAGCGGCCTGTGGAGCAATACGTCTCAGAAATCATCAGCGCAGCTGCGAGGCAATTCTGCAAACTGCTCTGCCTCGGGGATGATCCCCTCCACTACTCATTCCACTAACTACTCCTAATTTGATTTTCTTTAAAAAATGGCCGTTATCACCTTTCGGGGTGAATCAGAGATGACATTGTCTTCGGAACAGGAGGCTGCGTAGCCTCGCTCCACCGATGGTTTGGGGCTAAAGATAGAGGCAATTTCTCCTCCGTCTGCCCATTTGAAAAATATCCATTTCGCCATCAGGGAGAATTCGAATGTGGGAAATCAGCAGGAGACAGGAGAAGAAAGACAGTGATGCGGCTGAGAGCAGTGATGAATGGTGGTGGACCACTTGCGCTCCACAGGAGGAGGCAGAAGCAAGACTTATGAGCATATTTTGATTGGAGTTCGTAGTATTTCATGGTTGTGAGAAGCTGTGGATAGATTGGATGCTGGGAGGAAGCATTTGGGAGTTATCTCAGCCTGCGTTGGAGCGAGCTGCAGGCACTGGACCCCAAATCATGTTAGCGTGATGAAGCCGGCGAGCCCAGCTCCCACCCAACCCGGTCTCCATTCACAATGTGGACTCCACAGGCCAAGCACCAGGAGACCGTGGATAATGGATGTGCAGCCAAATGCTTAAAGAAATCTTATTGTGCTGAGAGTTATTCCTATCTCAGTCGATAAGTCGTTGCCTTTGGAGACTGCATTGTCCATTAAAGGGTTTGGAATGAAAGAAGAAACTGACCTGCACTAATCTACTCATCTGCAGAACTGGGTGTTGGGTTCTCTAGCCTAAAATGATTAGAAGCTGCTTTGTTCTCTTTGTGTGTCGGTTAAGTGTTGCTTTACTAATTTACTGACAGGGACTCAGTGATTTTCATGTGCGAGGTTGTTTTTTTGTAGGGAAGCGAATTCAGATAATTCTAAACTCATCTGGTCATCTTGATTTGGAAATCTTCCATCAAAGAGGCCAACCATGTTCACATTTTGAAGTGAGAAACATCAGAGCCCCTGAGGCATGCCCAGTACATCAGAGTACCTCGCATTTCCAAGCCAAGCAGTTTGCACCAACCCTTCTGATAAGTTTGAACCCTGGCATTGGTTCATCCCAACTCGAGATGTTCTTGAGAAGAAAAAAATATGGGCTTTTGGAAATATTCGAATCTCTTTGTGATACCGCTCACAGTAAGTGTTGGGCATGAAGGTGTCACGAACCCAATGGGTGAAACTGAAACTGACAGATTGGGACAAGCTGTGTGAATGCAGGGTGTTGCCAAAAACTCCGACTTTTGTGACAATGTTTGCAACAACAATGATTTGGTTCACAGAACGAACGAGTTACACTGGACTCGAGTCACAGTGCAATGCACTCTGCAAGAAACCTTCTGAAAAAGAGAAACCCTGTCTGAAAATGGTGCTGCGTTGCACGGCTTCATTGTCGGTGTTTGCAAACGATCTGTCACCGGTGTTGTTCTTTCCCTAACCGCTGTTTTTATGCCGGGCAGTCTTAACGAGCGTCAGATAGCCATATCAAAGAAGACAGCGAGATTCCTTTCAAAGGCTCCATTTCGACGGCAAAGCATGGAGGCTGCCCGAGGCCTCACCGTTTTATCCGACTCAATTAGACAACCGGTTTGACATCCAACCCGCAGATCACATAGCTCAGGAACAATTGACATATGAAAGATTCACGTGCAAAGGACCTCGATGACGCTTTGAAGGTTTTTGAGGTTCGACAGATTTGAAGAGATGCGGTCCTTGTGACATCCGCGACTTCCTTTTGACTTGAAGGGCTCTTCGAGACTGGTCTGGAAACCAGATCCTCTCTCCAGGAAAGGAGTAGGACAGAGGACATGCAATCTTTCACACCTTTCACGAATAGCGCTCAGCCTGGCTTCTCACACCAATCGACAAGTTTTTGGGAAATCCGATCCACGCGGTGTGAGAACCACCAGAAAATGCACGGCTTCAGTTATGTTTTGAGGTGTCAATTTGCTAGATTTTCAAAAAAATAAATAATAAATTAAATAAATTAAATAAAATCATCGTATTTGAAGAGCAGAATTGGAAGACATTCGTTGCAAAGCGAAGTGAAAAGACAACGGCAAACAAAAAGAAAAAGACAACCTGAAGTAAGATTGCACGCAAAACGTATCGCTCATGTTTTCAAATGGCAAGATCCCGAAACTAGCTCTTATTTCAAGTCCCACCTGAATTGGCCAAACACTCTTAGCGCCATTTCAAGGGGATCTCTGGCTGTGGTGTTTGGACATTTCAGGTTGAGTCTGAAATGACCCAGGCACTCGTGTCTGGGAGGGCCCGTGTCTCCTCATGCCGTTGCACTGAGAAACATCACCTTTCAATGCCGGTTTGAGCTTGGGCAAACTCCACACCCGACTTCAAGGCGTGTTTGATAAGCGGTTTTCACGTTGGGCGCTGACGTCGTCATTTTTCTCGACTGCAACTTCACTTTTGACGCCGTCAGTGACTTTTTGACACCGTCAGTAAAAGTACTGACTGTGAAGTTGCA
>JAAUXT010093799.1_pt1 | contig 11229 bp, 10 predicted proteins | sample 7278171 | NCBI WGS metagenome assembly JAAUXT01 (sample SAMN14350112, study PRJNA611818) | marine sediment metagenome | isolation source: surface marine sediment (1.8m) | place: French Polynesia: Moorea | collected 2018-08 | reverse complement strand
TTGCAACCCACAAAAGAGCAAGCCAAATATGAGCAAGCCAAATCAGAGCAAGTGAAATTTCCTCAAATCACCGCGAGCTCCATGGAGCTATTTTTTTGGCATGGTTCAGTTACCCCCCCCCCCTGCAGTTTACTTGGGGTTGCTGAACCAGCCAACTGAACCATGGTCAGAGCTCGTGGGAGACCGCGCGCTTTTTTGGCGATAGCCTTCTTGTTTGACGCGGCAAAAGTGCTGCAGGAAACAATTGACCCAGGCCACTTGTTTCCTCCCTGTCAGCATCGGTGTATCTCGCCCAGTCCGATTGGGGCTTTTGGAAGATGTGTCGTGGACGTCTTGGGGTCTTCTCAGTCTGGGGCTCCATCAAAGCGTCACAGAAACAAACTTTGGAGTCTGAAAATGCCGGAGAGAGGGCGGGGTGTTCATCAAACAGGCTCTGCCAAAATAAGTTTGAACAGAGGATGTGTTGCTTTCTTTGCTGTGAACTCGAGGTGCATGCCTGATGCCACTCACGTGACTGAGGTCCTCAATTTCTCCCATTTTCTGCCTGTGCTGTCCATTCGTTGGCGTAGTCCACCAATTGCGCTCTCAGGAGAAGGGCGAGGCTGGTGTTGCTGATTGACGTTTTGTAGTGTCCACCTGGGTACAAAACCCTATACCCGCAAGCGAAAATTATCTGTTGCAATGATAATACGCAAAAAACATTCGTTTGCTGGCTTTGTGCTCAAATATGTTGTGTGCGATAGTTCGCCCAAGTTTGTGAGCACGAGTCGCTGTGTTGAGCTTCAGTCGAAACCTGTGTTTCAGGAAAGCGAGCAAAGTACGGCAGATGCTCATGAAACAATTTCAACAATTTCAGTGGTTCGAAGAGAAGCAGCAGCAGATTGATGCGTTAGACCAACAACTTCGAAAGCTACATTCTTCCATAGAAGCTTTGGTACAACACAGAAAAGGTATAAAACTACTGTTTGAGTTTTGGCTCGTCGATCTTCTGTTTATTGGCCAGTCGGACCATAGCTTTGTTCGTCAACTCCAAGACAACGTTTCGCTTTTTCTGTTTGCTGGACAATACTCTTCCGGATATTGTGCTGGCATGTCCATTTGAGCCTTTTGTGTGGACAGGATTTTTGTTCAGTTTCTCGGGCTGGTGAAAGAATGGAAGTCCTTTGGGTGGCACGCAAACGGTGGTGTTGCAGCAAAGTCAAGAGTGGTTTGCAAACAATTTTGCAGAACTCGCTCAGAATACCGGGTCCTTCGCGAAGAGTGCGGCGATGCTGGGAAACGCCGAGGAACACACGGCGTTGTCGCGCGCGCTGTCACAACTTGCCGAAGTGGAAGAGAAGATCGACCAGCTGCACATGGATCAAGCTGACAACGACTTCTTCGTCTTCTCCGAACTTATCAAGGATTACATTGCCCTCATTGGTGCTGTCAAGGTATCGACAAGGACGGCAGTTGTTTGTCCTTTTTTGGGAATGGTTGAAATCATGCGGTATGCTGAGAATCTTTTCTTTGCTGCTCTTGTTGCAGGAGGTGTTCGGGCAAAGAGTGAAAGTATTCAAAATGTGGAAAGAAACGGAGCTAAACCTGACGAAGAAGCGCGAACAAAGAGCCAAATTAGAACTGCAGCGAAAGATGGACAAGATTCCTGGTGTCTCTGCTGAAATCACAGAGGTGAGTCGAGGTTGCAATGCGAAGGTTGCAATGCGCAAAAAAACCCTGCCAGAACAGGTCGAAAACAATTCGCAACTGTGGAGAGCAATGCGATTTGGCACTTTGTTTTCAAACTGATGTTCGGTTTCCTCAATTTATTGTGGTCAACAGAAACGTTGGTGGTCTCCGTTGATGCTCGATGACGCGCACGTGAATGCTCGAACAATTGACTTTTGCAGTTGGAAAACAAACTGGAGAAATATCAGGAAGACTTCGAGGCCATATCGAAGGTGATAAGAAAGGAGATGGTGCGTTTCGAGAAGCAGCGAGTAAAGGATTTCAAGTCGACCATCATCCACTATCTGGAGTCGTTGATGAACAACCAGCAACAGGTAGAAGCTTTTTTTAGTTTCAAACCGAGATTTTGAATCACACCTGCTGTGTTGTGCTGGTCAAACACGTCGTCATCGGTTACATCCTGAACATGTGTGAGCTGCAGAATCAATTGAAGAGGATTGACGCTATTGAAGCTGAGAATTTGAGTCCTGGTGGTCATGACAACGAGAGATGCGTGTCTCATTCTTCACGATTTGGTAGTCCCATTCGTGCTTCTTGTTTCTCTCTGTCGATCAAATGTCAATTCTTTTCTGCAAGAAACAGAAAAATAGGAAATTTGTTTCTTTGGACGTGTGCTCGGCAGGGTACGTCCGAAAGTAAGTAATTTCACGCGAGTTACCTTCGTTGAGGACGCCCAACTGGTTCTCTTTGTTGGGAATTGTCTATTGCCAAGAAAGAACGACAGGGTTGACTGTCGGTGAACAGCAAAGTAGAGCTGGCCGCTGTTTTGGCTAATTACCTGAAGGACACTGCGAAATCAGGTTGACAGATTGAGTCTTCTGAATCGGTCAGTGACAGAAACGGAAGGAAGAAATGTGTTCTGTGCTTGTCGGCCGCTTGCGCTGATATTGTTGTACGCCTGTACGTGTGTGTCTTTGGGCTGTACAGCATCCGTTGAACCCGCCTCCCCTCTCCCCAGACCACCACCACCTACAAAAGTTTGCACTTCGTCATTTTGGGCCATGCTTCCAGAATTGGGGTTTGCAGGCCATACCCTCCAGACAACTACGTACCACCACCCAAAATTTTTGGACTTTGTTGTTTTCAGTCAGGCTTCTGGAATTTTGATAGATGAATGCATACAGGCGCGAACTACGGCTAAAGTGGCTGATGACCTGCAAAAGTCCAGTTGTGGTCTGTTCTCGTATCGTGCAGATGTTTTTGAGGTACAAGCGTGCGTGCGGACAGCTGCACACAAAACTGAAACGAGACAATTGCGTTCCCGCCTTCGCGAAATGTTGGGACAGCAGAGAAATTGATACTAGTCATTTTCTGTTTGTCGCAATATTTTCAGATCAGGACAACATTTTGGGATCAAGCGATCTGGTCTGTAAAACCTGGAAATTCGAGACCTCTTCCAGTGAGGTGAAAGTCACGAAAAATTGAGTTTGGCTAAATGTTGGAGAAGTCAGGAATAAATGAAGAAATAATCTGGGAAAAGTCAGGAGGTGGGGGGGGGGGGTACAGTAAGAAAAAGGAAGATTGTCTGGATAATGGGCAATATTTCTGGGGAAAAAAGTCGAGGGAAAAAGAATCCGAGACGAAAGTGGAGCCTGCTCTCTGATCTTTTGTTTTTGTGCGGATGGGCGGGCAGGAGACTGTGAAGGTGGTCTCAAGTTGACGTGCAAACAGTGCCGCTGAAGTGGTGTGTTTCAGAGTATTCATTCCGGCTCGAAAATGTTGACACCGTTTCGAGTGTCCGACATTTTTGGCTGTGTGTGATTCAATCCAGGCAACATACCCATTCCAATTCTGCACCCAGATGTGTGAATGCGTCATGCACATGCCAGTCCTACGTTGAGGCCGCATAGGTGAGATGCGACAAGGCTGAGATATTAATGTGAATGACTCGAAAGGCGTGGGGTCTTCGTTCACCAGTTCTTTTGGTGCCGGGCGTGTGTGCTGTTGTTGAACAGTGCACAAAATCTATTTGCTCTGACTTGCAGCAGCATTATTTTCATGGAGATAAAGCAACACTGCACGGGGAGATAGGAAGAGCGAAGGTCACACAATGCGATAATGTTCGCCGCGCTCAGATGAAATGATACTAACTCGAGAATGTATCAGTCAGACATGCCTCGAGACCAAAAATGCCCTGAACGCGTCCACGACATAACCACGCTCATCAAGATAAGGGGATCTTTGTCGCTGCTCAGGGCAAGAATTTAAGAACGCATTGTTCTCTTGTCTGTGCTTGCTCCAATGTGCATTGAATGCCCTTTCAACACTCAAAACTTTCCAATGTACATTGAAATTCAGTTGCATGCGAAAACGTTTCGATTTTCCGGTGCTTCCATCAAATCATTAAAAATTGATGCAGGTTCTTTTTGCTCAACAAATGGAAACATTTAGGTTGCTTTGTGTTGTCGGGGGAGAACAGCGTTGTTTTGTCTCGCTCTGACAAAGATTCATGAACATCAAAATCCAACGACAAATTGAAAGTGACGAATGAACGGCGTCGTCGTGTTTCAGTCACAGTGGAGTCGAAGTCTGATGTCTAGTTACTTGGTTCCTTCGATTGGCTCGTTGGGTCAACTTCCTGCTGTGCTCGTGTGTTCAGTCTTCGCTCCAAAATGCGAAAAATGTGAAGGGGGGAAATGTCTCTTCAAGTTGACGTCCGGATTGCCAGTAAAATGGTGCGATAGAGCCCTCAGTGTTTGTGACCAAAGCTTCGCTAACGCATTGGATGAGCCACAATTTTGAACAGCCTTGTCATATCGCGCGCAGTACTGAGGCTTCGGTGCGGGATGTTTTCCAGTGATTGTAGGCTCATGTACAGCTGTACTCTGGTCTGACGAAGCCCAACGAGCGTACACTGCAACTCTCGTACTCCTGCCACTGTTTTCCATCCACGGTTGTAGTTTGAATTGATTCTTTCAGTCTGTTTGGGTTTAGAAAATCGAGCTGCGTGAATCACGACGGGCAGCTGTTCCTGCAAAGATCGTTCCACTTTGGCGCTTTGGCTGCAAAATTTCCAATGGGATGAAGTTGACGAACATGTCCTCAACCGACCCAGCCGTGTTTCCCCCGTTTCGTGCAAAATCCTTGCCAACTTACAGCTTTGATTTCGGTACACACCGCTCTGAAGGAATTCTGCCCGTGATGCGAGCAAGAGCCTGCTCCCAAGAAGACAAAGAATGATTTGATACGATTTGTCATCACCCATCAATATTTCAAGTCATGTTCGACTGCGATATGTATCGCTCGCCTGAGACATGGTGATGGCAGTGGAGTGCCGCTGAGACGGGTGTGATGGGTCAAGTAAATATCAATGTCTTGTGGGGGCGTTGAATGGCAGATACATTTTTTGTGAGCTGCATTGAACACATTCGAACATTCAATAACAGAGTGAAAGCAAGGTTGGTTCTGAGAAGTGACAGAAACGGACTCGTCACCAGGATGTAGAAGCCTGTGAAATGTTCTGGTGTGAAAATCTAACGACAAACACAACGACAATGCATCTTCTGTTCGCTGAAAACAGGTTTTTTCTCTTTGTTCCAGCTGATCAAGTATTGGGAAGCCTTTCTACCTGAAGCCAAGGCCATTGCATAGGAACTATGAAGAGGTGTGCAAGTTCGAGAATCCAACAACGCGGACTGCAGTTTGATACGAGTGGAATGGAACTCCTCCTCGCTCACTGTCTTGTGGGAGTTTGTGAGAACCATGCAGGGACGATTATTGAAACGTAATGAAGAAAGCGTCTACATTCCAGTGTGCTAACTCCAGAAGTGACTCGCTGCAGACCTTGGCAACCGTACGGAAAGACGATTGCAATGTTCAGCAAAATAGTTCACGAGTTCAACTTGTCCAGATCTTCGTTCGGAAATCTCTTGGTTTTGTGTGCAATACAAGTGACAAACATCGCAAATTGAAACTGGACGGACATAGTGGATGTGGTATGATGGGAAAACGTGAAAGTCATGCGTCCAAAATACAAAGAAAATGATTTGTTGTGCGGAGCGTTTTTCGAAATTGCAACCACGGGCTGGAAACACAAAATCAGTCTGATGCACTTTGTGTCAAACACACTTCAATTGAGGTTGTTCGTGGCGAGAAATAGAAAGTCCTCAAAACTGCAAGACTTTCCCATTCACGCTGTTGCTGAATTCATTTCCATGTTTCGCTTTTGTTTCTGCTGAAACAGAGTGATTTCCGCACTCGCTTCATCTGTAAATTGCTGTAGATTTTGTAACTATTGAGAAACAATGATTACTTTGTCAAAAAAGAAGCCCAGCTTGTTCTGACTTGTTTCGCATCCGACGCAAGACGTGATTGTCATCACTGTGTCCCACAAACGAAATCTGAAACACAGCGGTGCGATGTTGTACGTTTCTTCACTGGTTTTGAGTCGACCGCCACACTCTGCAAGATCGCCAACGCCTCCACAGATGTTCACGTTTCTATGACAACAACTTGCGCTGCATTTCGTGAACCAGACGTGCGGGAAGTTCATGCATCGACACGAAGAACACCAAAGTTCAGATTCCACAAAGCGTTCTCACCCGAAACCGTTGTTGCAACTCCTTTGTTCGGTTGCAGGTTAGTGCATTGGTCCCGTCACGTCGCACACTCAACATGCACGGTGGTTATGATCGTTCACTGCAGCGGACAGGCCTTCGTGCAGTGTGGCTGTACCAATGAAAACTGGGCCATGCTCAGCAAAAGTGTGATCGCGTAATTCGTGCCTGAAAGGCATGCAGTAGATTCTACGCACTTGCATGGCTTGATTCCCACGCACGCACGGGAAAATCTGAACCAATCTGCGTACCTGTGCAATGCGCAGAAAACATTGTCCACAGATGTTCAGCCACGCACTGCGTGAAGAATAGAATCTCATCACACGCACAAGCGTGTCGGACGATCGGACTCGTGCAACGTCAGACAAAATTTTTGCAACAATCGAGATGCAAATTTTAACCTCTGAAGAAGAGATGGGATGCCAAGAAATTTTGTATGAGAATTTATTTCTACAGTGTTGGAGAAAAACAAAACAGATCTGCGTGATTTTCATTCCATGCCATGAGAACAGGAAGTCGCTGCTGCCTGACATTGGGCGTCGCAGAATTGATGAACACTCGTACACCTGTGACACAGCGAGGATGTCAGACTGACCGTCTGCGCATGTGCACGTTCTGCTGGGAAATGTTTCACAAAATAATCCTCCTGAGTTACCGACGGTTAAAATTTGCACTCGTACAGAACAAATTCAACTGCATGTTCTTCGCAGTTGCTGTATCAACGAAGGCATGTTGCACTTCTTTTGCCTCCTAAATTTTCCTTCAACTTCAACGGCTGAATTGTTGTTCTTGTGGCAAATTTCTGCACTTTCTCACTGTTTTTCTGGTGGAAGAAATTTCAACAGAAGAGCATGCACCTGCATGGTCAGAGATACTCGCTTCTACAACTCTGCGATCTCTAAACATGTCATACGAGCTCACATCGTGGTAGAAATGGGTTCTCACCCCACAAGAAGGTTCCTGTTCAATCACACAACACCTTTCTCGACCAAAGGTCTCGAAAAGTCATTGTGTGATTTCACAGGAACCATTTTTGTGCAGTGTGAGAACCCTGTCATGTCATGGCGTCGAAATAAGCCCGCATAATTGCCTGCAGGAATTCGTTTGTCACAGTGGATGCTGCTTCGCGCGCGCTGCGGTTTCAGAAAACACTGAAAGGCTTGAGACAATTCAACATGCACGTTCGCAATTGTTTGATATCAAATAGTTTTTTATTGTCTTGACTTCTACAACTCCACACAGTACGAAGAAACTACAGTTTCAGGAAAAGGTATACACGAGAACACCGCAACACGAACAAGCACGGAGATTTGTTTCAAAGTGTGTGTATTCTTCCATACGTTTGCAGGGAGACACGTCTGATCATCGTTCTGATTGAACCAGTGGATGAAACAATCGGATTTCAAACGATGAAGTGATACCGTCATCATCTTCATGCAGACTGAACAACCCTGACAGGAGGGGAGCGACAACTGAGAACCGCTGCAATGCACGTGAATTCTTCTGCAGATGTCCTCGCGCACGAGACACTCAGGATTGACTCACCGAGTGTGCACATTCTGTGAAGATTTGGACGGGGTAGAAATGCAGAAATTTTGTGGGAGACGCAACATTCATGTGGAATTATGAAGCGGTTTCAAAGCGCAAAAAGCTGTCAAAAATAACGTGAAGCGAGAAACCTTGAGTGCATTTTCACAAGCGTGCCTGAACTGTATCAACTGCAGAAAAAACTCAGAACAGAAATAGGCCCCTAGACCTTGCGGAAATTTGAACATTCGGGGTTGGTTGTTCGGGTTGCTCATTCAGCCATTAATTGTACCATTAAATGACAAACTTCCAAAACTCTTGACCAATCAAGTCCATTGAGAACCTTCTCACATTGGCAACACAAAAAAGAATGAGAATCTTTGCAAAGTTTTGGTTGGGCCACTGACAACATGGCCCTTTTTGTCTCAAAGTCCAAAAATCATCACACAAATGGCCATTTTTCTGAGACCTTGGGTTATTATTATATATATTAAATAACACAACAATTAGACCACAGATTGACCCCAAAATTGCACCAAAGACCTGGCCCACTGTTTGTGGGGTGTACCAGAAATTTGCTTGAAAGTTACTTCGGGTCACCTGTTCGGGTCGCTCTTTAGAGAGTAATCCGAACATGCGCCCCTTCATAATCGCCTGCAATCAAGAGCCCTGCTAATCTGTTTCCGTTACCTTTGCACGAATTCGTAGCTTACGTCAAGATGTCACACACATTTTTTCCACTTTTTTGTTTTGCGGTCATGAAACTTTCACGTTTGAAAATGCCAGCTTTGTTTTCGAAATGTATACGCTTTGGCTGCCACTACAGACAATCACGGATTGAATTTTTTTGCCCTCAGTTATTTTTTGGAAAGGCAGGTGAAACAGCAGGAGAGACTGAAATAGTCCCTTCTGCAACAGGAGCACCCTTCTTCCTCCGGCCCGTAATCCGCGAACGACGTCTCGTACCCTCTCTTCTCGCTCTCACCCACAAACCTGAAGCACTTTTCACAGCACGGCTTGAACTTCGTTCTCGTGCAGCAAGCGCACTTGGACAGGGATCCTCTCTTCACTTCGTCCAGGTAGTCTTCATCAACATCGAGATCCCCCGTCGTCTCGTCAGCGCGTTTACCAGCGTAGTACGGAACAATGTGCCCGGGCCTCGTGTGGTAGCCTCGCTTCTTCTTGCCGCCGTAATAAGGAACGGAGCGCCCAGGTCGATCCCAGCACTTGAAGCAGCTCACCCAATCGTCCGAGGACATGCACCTGTGACAATAGCTGTTGTAGGACCTCTTGTCCAAGGGATAGTAGCCATCTGTGTCAGGTATCAAATAATCCCCGTAATCTGTGTAGGCACAGACAGCAGCGAACAGGCATGCGAGGACTGCAGCGAGACCCACGCTTGATACAGTGGTGGAAGTCGTCATTCTGAAATGAAAGCAATGAATTCATTTTGAGTTTTCTGCTGATTTCCTCTTTTCTCAGCTAAATGGTCAGAGCAACAGACCTGGACACGCAGTTCACTGCACGCACGAATTTCCCTGCCTCACGAACAAGAAAACGCGCAATTCGTCACTTCAGCTCGAAACAAGTGCTGAGCTGCATGGTTGATGATCAAACCTTAGGCATAAGTGTTCAACAAGATTTGTATTCTGCACAACTTCAGGTTCAGATAGGCAAAGAACGAATAACCATTTGCAGCAGCAAATATCTCGGTGAAGCATTTTGTTTGTCAGGAAATTGCGCTTCGAGCACAAGAGACAAGTGCAAACGGATCGGAACAATATATCCATCACTCGGCGACACGAAATCAACCCTGTTCTTAATCCACAAACCGGTCAGAAAAATGCCACTCTGCAGGGCTTGTTGTGATTTTCTTTGAAACACTTGGACATTTAACAAGAAAGCAGAGTTCTGAACACAGGCTTCTCCCGAGGCCTCAGGATTTTTTGAGGTGGATGTTATGGGAGGTTCTACCTTGAAATTCTATTCTTGGGGGAAGGGGCAGGGCCTAACTTGTCTTGGGACAGGGTGGGGCATGCCTGTTTGGCGTTGGGTTGGGGTGGGCCCACCCCATCTCAGGGGGAGCAGGACCTGCCCAACCTCAGAGCGGTTGGACCTACCCTCAGCGGGAGGTGGGGGAAAGGACCTGCCTCGTCTGCGGTGAGGGGCAGATAAAAGAGAAGGTCCCTAACGTAGGTCTGACCCTCCACCAACAAGCTGCCATGCCTCCAACAATTTGAAACTGCATAGCGCAGGCTTGCTCTGAAGGACGCGCCTGTGGAAAATCAAATTCAGACATGAGATGAGTTTCAAGAATAGTCTTGGAGGCGAAAGTTGTGAGCGATTGCGGACTGTGACAAATTCCAATTTGGCAAACAAGCGGAACTCAGGAGGCGGTGCCACGTGCGCGACCTCGGTTGCGAAAAGAATTCGCTGCGTGTGTCTGAGTGGTTCCTGCTGGTAACCAATCTCAACTTCTTCCTTTTGTCACTCAGGGTTCTGAATGAGCAGTGTACAAAAAGCACCTGTCCGTTTCACATTCTTTTGTGTGAAGCCGAACGCAAAGGTCCGTGCGTGCAGGCATGACAGCAGCGAAAGCATAGACCCATCTTGACCAGCGCAAAGTACCAGTCTTCACACCAACAATTGAAAGTTCTCCGCAATATATCATATTTCAACAAAAACTGTTTTCAGCACTTTTCAGCGCATTTGGTCTGCTTCATTCAGCTCCTTGGTGTGGGAGACCAGCTCAGTCTGAAAAATTCCCCTGTAGGCTCCACACCCCTCCCGCAAATGTTCTCGCTTGTATACGCGTACTCGTACACCTAACACTGACAGGAGCCAGTGGAACCGAACCGAATTCTAGATTATTTTTGAATTCTTCAAACAAACAAACCCGCGATGTCTCACGTGTGCCAGATCACTACGTGCACAAAGTCAAAATCTCGATTTTGCTCTTCAGATAAAAACCAAACAAAGCAAATCATCTTCACTGTGAATGCTTCGTCCGTCTTGCAAAGAATACACAGTGTTCAAAAACTATAAAGCTCCGTGCAATATATCTCATCTCGGGTCCAGCAACGAGGGAGTCAGAATCAATAGTATCATCCCAGATATCTCGAGACTTCTGGAAAGACTGGTGCCACTGCTTAGCATCATGCATGGAATGTTGTGGGACCACGGAACTAATTTCACAAGGATAGAGCCTCTCTCTCTCTCTCTCTCTCTCTCTCTCTCTCTCTCTCTTTCTCTCTCTCTCTCTCTCTCTCTCTATCTATCTATCTATATATCTATCTATCTATCTATCTATCAATCTATCTATCTATCTATCTATCTATCTATCTATCTATCTATCTATCTATCTATCTATCTATCTATCTATCTATCTATCTATCTATCTATCTATCTATCTATCTAT
>JAAUXT010136944.1_pt1 | contig 11231 bp, 12 predicted proteins | sample 7278171 | NCBI WGS metagenome assembly JAAUXT01 (sample SAMN14350112, study PRJNA611818) | marine sediment metagenome | isolation source: surface marine sediment (1.8m) | place: French Polynesia: Moorea | collected 2018-08 | reverse complement strand
TTTTTATTTTTTTGGTATGTTGAGTTACCCCAACTCAACATGGGTCAAACTACACTTCCACTCCTTCCATGTAAGTATCATCCTACTCTCTTCACCTTGCCTATATACAACAAAGAAATCCTAATTCTGTCAACAAATAACACCAACTGAAAATATCCTGAAATTATGGTCACTTCCACGCATTCATCAACTGCGAACGTTTCTGTGGACCACACGCTTTTTAGGCGTAGCCTTCTTGTTCCTTGGGTGTGTCTGACAGGTCATGTTGCGCTTGGTTTGGTTTTGTGCCCCTGCCCTGCGGTTCAACAAAATGTTGTGAGGAGAATCCCTGCAGCTGTACTTTGTAAACGAAGACTGCCTCCATGTGAGCTCTGATCTGGAGCAGATCTTGCACCCGCCGATGAAAATGACAATCTTACCATTATCACCATGTCGCCGCACCATGGACAACGTTGCAAAGTTGAAACAGGGCCATAGCCTGACCAAAGCCTGAACCCAGGATTGCGTGTGTCATGTTGATTGCCATAACTTTCAGGAATCTGGAAGAACGTGGTGTTTCCTTCCAAAAGGGAAATTTGTACATTGGGAACAGACTCAATGCTTGTGCGGATTGTTTCACGCGGTTCCTTTGCTGTTTCAGCCAGGAGCAGGTATGCGAGATGTACCAGCAGCTGCACCACGCCGAGCTGCCGCAGCTCGTCGCCATCTTCGAGTCGCTCATCGTCTCCATCATAAAGGACATCCGCCAGCACCAGGCGGAGAACGAGCGCCTCGAGAAGTCCTACAAAAAGTACGTGACATCGCTCTCGTGGGTCCAGGATTGCGTACGAGGGCATTTGGGTGGTGAAAATCCTTGAGTGTCACTGTGGGGATGTGTGGGTTGGGACAACAGCCTGAGTCTCAGGCCTCTTGCGACTTGGGTCAATATCAAGGGTGCGACTTCAACGTTTTTGCATCACCCAGTCGAAGACATGTTTGTCAAGAGGGGAAAGTTACTTTCCACTTGCAGAGAGAAGGAGTCGCACTCGAGGCACCTGCGCGGGCTGGAGGAGGAGATGGAGGTGCAGGTGGCGCGCGTCGAGCAGCGCGTGCGCGTCGAGGAGCGGGAGCGCGGCGACGCCGAGCGGGACGAGCTGCGGCGACAGCTCGAGACGGAGGTGGCCGAGCTGCGGGCGAACCTCTCCCGCCTGCAGAAGGTGTGTGCGACAATGTAGCTCTGCTTGTGACGAACAAACGCGCAGCAGCGATGCATGCCGGAAAGATGTGCACGTGGTTTCCATGACCACACAATTTTGTGTGTCCATTTTGAGCATTTTCCAACCGGACACCCAACAAGCAAAGGTCAGAACGTTGGGCGTTTTACCCTCAAACGGAGGGTTCATTCAAATGACCAAGAACCGTATTCCCGGGCCACACACAAAGGCTTGTTGTTGCTCATCACACCCGAAAGATGCGACACAGAACGTCGTCGCGACACACTCGTGACTCTGCAGGCGAACACGGAGGCGCTGCGGCTGCCGGCGGACGACACGAAGGCGCGGCTCGACGAGCTGACGCAGGAGAACCGCCACCTGCGCTCCGCGCTCACCGACGCGCAGACGAACCTCGCGCTCCTCCGCTCCGAGATCGCCACCGTGCGGCAACAGTTCGACGAGAAAAAGGACGAGCTCGAGTGGTGAGTGCGCAGCACAACATAAGACTCTGTATGTGGGTTCTCTGCTGGTTGAACCTTCGGTTTGGGGGCTCGTATTCGCGTTCCGACAGGTTTTAGCGTGTTCCCAATTGAGAGTTGAACGGTTGTGTGCCACGCGTTTTGGAAGCACCAACTTACGCAAATTTTCAGAGGTTCTCTTCACTGTTAAGACTCTTTTTGGTCTTCAGGTATTTTGCACTCGAAAAACAACAGAAAAGCCCCGGCACTTGACATTCGGCAAGCGGCTCGCATCCTCTTACTTTGTGTGGCTGTAATTGTTTCAGTGAGAAAGAAAACGTGGTGGAAATCATCAAGGAGCAAGAAAGCTTGACAAGACAAGTCCACCTGTTGCAGTAAGTTGAGAAACACAGACTCAGAATATTCAGAAAAGCGTCGAGATTCGGAAGACAACAACAGCTACCAGACATACAAACGCATGCGAACGTTTAGCAAAGCAGCATTTTTGTATGGACAGCGCTGAACACAAGTTCCCGTGTTCTTGGTCTCCAGACCTCCAACTCATGCGTGCGTGAATTTTCTTCTGCAGAAACGCGAACAAGAAGCTTCACGACACGAACGACGACCTGCGAGCAGCGATCGAGGCGGCTCGTGGCTCCAACAAACGAACATTTTTGGTACGTCTAAAGGAGTCCGCAGTCAGATGCCGGTGGTAGAAATTGATTTGTGGTGTTTAAATTTTATTTCTCACCCGGAAAAGACAGTGTGGGTGAAATTGTTTGTTGGTGGAGCATCGTACGTTTTGTGTGCCTGAGAAGCGTCACCTTTCAACACAAAACATAACAGACGACTGAGATCTGGATGCCGCAAAACATTTTGCAACGTTTGGCGTCTTTTTCGTTTGAACCATGCTTTTTGTGCTTTTGATGTGTTTGATCTTGTTTTGTGTTTCACCCTTGTAATGGCGCCTTTTTTTTTCAACACCATTTGCAGCATCGCAGAAAGCCCGTCTACTTGGTTTTAGTAAGTGTTTCTTCTCACTCTATTTCCCAAGGCGCAATTTCTGTTTCGTCGTTTGAAGTTTCTGGACAGGATGTTGAAACAAAATGTTCACCGTTACATTTTTGACCTGCTTGTGTGTATCCCGCGCCCACTCCAAAATTTCTTTGAGGGGCCACAGACTCCAGAGTTTGGGACAAAAGTCAGGCTGAAAGTATTTACGCTTTTGGAGTGCGGGTCCCAGTCTCCCAATCCACCACCGCAATACGAAGTGACGTCAGGTTTATTGAATGTTGTTGTAGAGACGTTCGCGAGGCAGCATGGAGAACATGCAGCTGTACAACGCCTACATGGCTCCTCCGCCAGCGCTCAACAGGTCAGGTGCCAACCGCACTTCTGAAACCAATCCACGTGCAGACCTCACTTTGTGGCGTTCAAAGGTTTTTCAATGCCGCTCTGATCACAGCGCAGCGGCAGCACCCAGACCATCCGGTTTTCTGTTACTCAGGAGTCAAAGTTACCACAGCGGAAACTCGTCGCTGGCTGACGAGCTCAACATGTCGCTGGACGGTCACGTGCGAAAATTGCTGCCGACACAGGACAGCTGCGAGATGGACAACTGCAGCCTTCCCGGAGACTTCGGTGAGCTCCGCTTCTCCAACTGCACAATGCAACAAGCAACACGTTGTTTTGCTTGATTCTCCACTGTACTCGCTGCGACGTGGTTTGCAGAGTGCCTGGGCAAACAAGGAACTGGAGCTCGGCAATATTCTGCACCTTGTTGAATAGTATTCCCTGATGCCACTTGCTATTTGTCACCGAGGGTCCAAACTCTTCGAGATACCAGGCTGTGATTTTCACGGTTCCCGGAACACTGCAGCCTCAAAGCGTTGTTCTGTGTTCGTACGTAGATGCAGACAGCGGTCTCTCGACGATGTCGACGCTGCGCGACGTGCAAGACATCGAGTCTGAGTGCGAGGCGAACAGCCTGGACGACGAGTACCGGGAGTACAACAGCAACAGCGGGCAGCCGCACGGCCGGGGATCGCGCGGGGAGAGGGACAGGAACAGCACCGGGGAGTCCGAGGTGAGGCGGGCGCACGACCATGCGGACAGTGTTCGTCTCGGAAACTGTGTGAACTGCCCCAACGACAAAAGCGGAAGGAGTATCTCGGCACCTTTTCAACTGCCAGGCTTCTCACGGCACAAACATAAAGAACGTTGAACACAATCGCACAGGTGACTGCCACATGAAAGGCCGAGTCCGGAACTGAAAAGTACACACTGCCGATCATACTGAAAGCCTTTTGATGCCAATGAGATCATCAGAAAAGACTCCAGAGTTCCCTTTGACTGAAAGACCCAAATTGGCAGGACTTCTGGTTACGTTCCTATTTGGTTGCACTCACCAGCTTGTACATTTTGCCGCCTCCAGAAGAAGCAGTTTGAATATGAAACAAAAACATTGTCTGTGAAGATATTCTTGGCAAAAAACACTCGACTTTCTGGGAAGACTGATCTTTGCACCACCAACTCCAATTGTGTGCAGTTTCCAGTGGTCTGTCAGAAAGCAAGGGCGACACATCCCATTGATGTTTAATGGGTGATCAATGTTTTGCTTTGCGCGACAATTGCCGAGAGCGTTTTGGTTTGTTCTCTCAGCAGCTCGCTGTGCAAAGCCTGGTTCTGAACAGATGGACGCAAGTGCGAATTTAGGGTTTGATTGACAACTGCACGACGTGTGCTGTTTGCCGGGCAGGTGCCGGAGTGGGCCGGGGATGAATTGGACGTCGCGGAGCGGATCGACTCGCTCAACAGCAACCCGGCGCTCAGCGTCAACCTCGACCTGGACGAACTGGACGAGCCGGACGGGATGGACCTCGACGAAGACCAGCTCGCCGCCGCCACGGACGAGGTGAGGCACCGCGCTGGACGCAGCCGTTGGAGACATTGCTCTTGAGTCCTCTGCACACAAGAAAAAGGTGGACAAATGGCATTGTTTGAGAAAATAATCGGACTGTTTGGCACAACATTTTCGTCATTTGCCCTTTTTTCGCCACTCTGCCGAGCTGGTTGGTTGTGCTTTCAGTTGACCGGATTTGAACTTTCCGATGATGCAAAAGCTTAAATTTTAATTGCAGCGGATTTCTGTGTTGAGCTGAAAGCTGAGAGAAAATGAGCACCCGAATTAATCCGCTCGTTTAATTTGTTCTGAATGGAAGATCCTACTCCTCATTGTGTAGAATCCTTGTGTCTCATCTGAGTGATTTTTTCAATCCTGCTATGTAGGCGAATTCCCTGCGAAAAAATAACCAGATGTGTTCAGCTGCAGTCGAAGGGCTCGTTGACATGTGAAAAATAAATCGCTGTTCGGTTTTCCCTGGTAATTTTACATTTGTGGTTGAACGTGCGTTTGGTTTAGAGATGTGAATGAAACTTGCGTGACCATCCATGGACCACGCGTTTTGCTTCCTTGCAGTTGCGGCTGGAACAGCTCGATGCTTTGGGGTCCCCGCGGGCCCGGTCTCTCTCCCCGGCGGCGCGAGTCTCTATGTCTCCGCCGCTGCCTCCTCGCGGCCGCTCCCTGTCGCCTCGTCCCGGCTCCGCCTGCTCCCACTGTTCCGAGTGCAGCCAGGCTTCGTCCCGGTCGGCGGGCAGCAGCCGACAACGCGAGATCGTCACCTCGGCGAGCCTGCAGACGCAGTCCCGGCAAAACACAGTGCGTCGCCAGCTCCCGCAAATACCGGTTCCCGTGAGTTTCTTCAGAAAGTTCTTTCAAGTTCAGGTAATGCGTCTCGTGGAACTTCACGCGATGAAATAGGAATGCAGATGGCCACAACAAAATTGCAGAAGAACAGAGGAGGGAATGTGTTCTCAGTACTCTTTTCACGTGGCTCTGCGAGTTCACAGACACAAACAATCCACAACCACCTCCAAAAACACATAAAGCACAAAATGGGAAGCGAACAACAGTTGATGTTCATTTTCAAGGGTGCTGTGGCCCAGCATACTTGCACCCTTGTGAGTTCGGTCTCCTTGTCGTGGGCTGAAAGCAACTTGTTGTCTTCTTGCCTCGATCGGCTCAATTTGTCGGATCTACCGTATTTCACAGAAGCCGGTGACCGGGGAGCCCGAGCGCATGTACAAGGTGGTGCTGGCTGGAGACGCGGCCGTCGGGAAGTCAAGCTTCATCATGAGGCTCTGCAAAAACAAGTTCGTGCCCAACCTCAACTCCACGCTCGGTACGTTTCCAATGATTTTGTGCTTTCCCTTGTTTCCACTTCCTGGCATTGTTCTTGGGAGCAAAATTCGACAGGGCGATGTAATTTCTCTTTCTGAGATCAAAGTCAGAACAAATCAATATTTGTGCTATACATTGGTCGGATGGGTCTGTTCGCAGGAGTGGATTTCCAGACGAAGGTGTTGGAGGTCGACGGCCGCGTAATTGCGCTGCAACTGTGGGACACTGCTGGTCAGGAAAGGTATGCTGCTCGCAAATGAAAACACACACACACACACACACACGCGCGCGCGCGCGCGCGCGCGCACATGAACAAAACCTTGCTTCATCACGGAACCAGATTTGCCGCAGAGAATGCTATTTGGTCGTTTGTCACACGAAACGTTTGGTTCCTCTGCAGGTTCCGCAGCATCGCCAAGTCGTACTTCCGCCGTGCGGACGGCGTGCTGCTGCTGTACGACTCGACCTACGAGCGCTCCTTCCTCAACGTGCGCGACTGGATCGAGTCAATTGAGGTGAATACACCGAGGAACGTCTTCGCGCGTTTCTCGTGCTGCGCCGTCGGTAGACGAGGCTTTGTACCAACAAAAATTGCCCGCTTTGGAAAGAAACGAAGCAAACCAATAAATTTTGCTTTCTGGCAGATGTTTTTGAGATGTTGCTCTTAGAGTTGCTGAAGTTGTTTGATATATATAAGTCTCTTTTGTGCGCCTTGTGATGTTTGAATACCTGCGCTGGACAATGTGTTAATCTTCCACCGAGATCTTTTTGTTTGCTCTTCATCAAAGATTCCGCGCAGAGATTCATCAGTTCTTCTTTGCAAAAACACATTAATAAACGAACGAAATTGTCAAGCCCGACATATAATTGTGATCCAGAGAAAAAGAAAAAGTGTTCTTACGTGTTCAATATTGTTACAAAAAGTAATAACGCACTTTCTTTGATGTTAACACAGGACGGAGCTCAAAAGAAAATCCCTATTATGCTGTGCGGCAACAAGATGGATTTGCGCGACGAATATCTTGACGAAGGAAAGCGCTGCGTGAAAACTGAGGAAGGGCAAAGACTTGCCAGGGTGAATAACTTTCTCTCCTGTTCACTGTTTTGCTTTTATCCCAGATCTAAGTATCCAAAGTTTGGTCCACAAAACACGCCGGACATTTCTGTTCAGACCCTCATGCCATCACTCAATACACACACGCACACACACACGCACACACACACACACACACATACACACACACAAAAATTCCGACGACGAAAAAATTGAGGAATCCCCTCCACAGAATTTTTGTAGGCCGATTTCTTTTTTTTTGTTTCATACAGGAATTCGAGGGGCTGTTCATTGAGACCAGTGCAAAGGAGGGAAGCAACATACTGGAAGCGGTGACAGAATTGGCCAGGTGGGTTGCTTTGCACAAACTTGCCTTGACACACGACGTTTACCCGGAGTGACGAATTTCCCACTTCTGAGTCACCCGAGTTTCTGGTGCCTGGTTTCTGTAACTAATTTCCGATGCTCTCTCACGCACTGATTTTACTATCCTGAATCTGAAAACGTGGACACCCGTACGAACTCCGGAGGTTCTCTGGGTACCCAAATAGATTTGGGTGATGCTGGACCCCAGGGAAATAACTTCCAGATATTTTCAATCCAAAATGACTTGCGTTTGTGCAGTTCATGATTGTCATCGCGCACTCACATGTCCACACAAATGAGGGTCCTTGCTTTCAAAGTTTCTAATTGCCGTCCGTGGTGGATTGATGTGCAGAACTTTCAGAGTCTGAATTGTTCTCCACCACAGACCCACGCGCCCGATGAATTGTTCAGGTTCAGGTCTTGACAAACATCTTTGCCACTCTGACTGTCTTTTGTCACGGGAGTCCCGTTCAAGGGAAACTCAGTCCATGGCAAAACAAACCGTTGTACCTTCCCCAACAAAGCTTCCGCACAATCGCTTGCAATGTGTTTATTTCAAATGGTGAGTTTTCCACCTGCCTCATTTGTTGGCAGAATGCTGAGGACCAATGAAGACTTGGAAGTGAAGACCGTTGGATTGAAACTTCAGGATATGAAGACCGAGGAAAAGAAGAAACTTTCCACGCCATGTTGTAATTAGTCTGAGGTTCCTGAAAGACTTCGCGATTCAGGTGGAAACTGTTGACTTTGATCTAAGCCAAATCAACAAAGAAACAGTTCCAAAACTGATGTCACAACAGAAGATTCTTTGTGACTGTGGAATGACGCGTACTTACATTGCAATTTTTCCCAAGCAGCACCGGTCCCGTGAAGGTTGATGTGTTTCGGTTGTACATATTGAAGAAACCTGCGCAAAGGTTATTTTTTCACTCACGAGCTTCAGTCGGGATCTTCTCAAGCAACTGTGGATCTTTCACAGCGTTGTCGCCGTCCTTTTGTGCGTTGACAGGTCTCCTCAGAGTTCTTTTGTTTGTTGTGGGCGGAGGTTCGAAACATTAGTTTTGAATACGAGGTGACCAAAAATGTACATGATCTCAAATGATACAAAACACATCTCGCGAAAACGAAATTTCGAGACGGGCCCAACCTTGGACTTCCAACTCTTGAGGGAGAACGTGGGGATTCTCTGGTCTTCTGGCTTGGTTGACCTTCACCACAATCATGTGTCTTTTGCCCACGACTACACCCAGTCTTGCTCCATTTGAATCCAGATTGTCACGAAAACTTGTCCGAAGCAAATCGTTCTCTGGAAAAGCCAGACAAATGCACAGATCAGGTGTGGAGAGTCAGACAGAAAAGTCTGGACAAAATGGTTCCCGTTTTACGGGTCCGGATTTGAAAAACATTTTCGATGGCTTTTGTGTGTGCGTGCGTGTGTGTGTGTGTCAAGTAGAAATTCTATCTGCAAGAAACAAAACTGCAGTACCATGTACAGATTTGTACCAGTGTATGAGCGGGCTTCCTGCATGAATTTTCCTGCAGAAAGGCGAAAACAATTCAATGTCTCCAAACGACTTCTTGTTTGGTTGACTCACGTTGCTTTTTTACTGTAGCTCGGTGAAACGAAGAAATTTTGCGTGAATATTTCATTGAAAAACAAGATCTGCTGCAAATTTTTTCGAAAGAATGGGCTGTGACTCAAAGACTGCATCTTGAAGGTGTGGAGGGTTGTTGATGTACATCACTTGTTGTTTGTTAAAAGCTGTCATTTTGTATGAGACATATCAGGTGATAGATTTTCCTCTCCGGTGTAGTGTACTTGCCTTTGCCGGAAGAATTCAACGAAGATCTGTTGTTCTTCTGAATCGAGAAAACAATTTTGCTGACACAGCTGGGTTGTTCTTTCTTTGATGCACGAAAAAGGGTAAAGGACAATGGAACTCCCAACAAAAACAGTAGATGTGTGCGTCATGCAGTGCAGAATGAAGGTTTGACCCGAAATAGATCCTGTTAGATCGGCCGCTTCTGCCACAGGAAATGCTTGGGAGTTTGTTCTTTGAAGGGGGATCGTCTTCGGAAAGGGGAAAAAATAAAGTTGGAGCTGAGCTTCCAAATTCCACGCGACAGTTTTCGTTTCTTGGCTGGCATGCAGTCAGTCAGGAAAAAAAAGACATTCGAAAAGTTCGTGTCCCCCTCTGCCTCCCCCCTGAAGTATATACTGTAGGCGAACTTGATCTTGTTGTTTGGCCCAACAACATGTTGTCCACAGAGTCTGTTCTGTTCGGGTTTTTTTTGGGAACGAAAACAGCAAGACGTGTCTGCACCAAAATGAATCTGTGAACAGAAATTGTTGTGAATTGGCCTCAAGTTTCAAGACCGTAAATGTCTTGAATAGTTTGTAGTTGATATTCAATGACATGCTGCAGAGATTTCCGTTGTTGTTGACTTCGTGTTTATTGAGGGAGACAGAATGCACGTCTGTCAGGTGGTGGTTGTGTTTCTTTTGAAACCGGTGTACTTTTTTTGCAGTTCTGCATTTCGGGAGAAAATAAAAACGAGGCATATTCACTAAGTTTTGAGCAAATCTTTGTCTCGGTCAAAGTTCCTTTTTCTGATGCCCCAGCTGTTTCAGATACCTGCTTTTTACAGACGTTGTGGCGCTACACTGCTGTGCGACAATAGGGATTTGATCTTGTTTCATCTCATTGTCGCACAGGTTTTTCCCACAATTAAGCGAACGCGCAACATAAATTGTTGGAAGAGTGTTTCTGTGTCATTTCGCAGTGAAACGTGAGAAGCGTTGCTCCCAAAGCTGCGAAGATCCGTTCGGCGGACACACTGTAGCTCACCTGTAGTGACAGCTCTTTTGAAATGCATCCCACCCAAGTTGGGTGATGCCGTCAACACTACACACATGCAGCCTTTACATTCTGCTGCATCCCAAGTGTAAACGTATCAGCTTCTCAAAAGATACATGATACAGTTTGTTCAAAGACAGGATTAGCGCCTGCGAATTTTTGCGAAAATCTGAGGAATGATTTTCATCCGAATCACTGAAGGATCCTTGTTCAAAGAAAAACTCTGGTTCGTACACCATGCAGGATTTCAATTGTGCTATTTGCCTCCTCCACCCCCAAAATGTTGCCTTTTGGCCTTACAAACTTGCCTGTCCTTTGGCCTTTCAAGCTTGCCTGTTGTCCTGCGTGGGCTTTGACAAAAAGTAGTCAGAGATTTATGCGGAAGACTTGACCATCGTGACTGGCGAATTGTCACCGTGGTATTTGACGTCTGAAAACGCGGCCGGCAGCAAATTAGAAGATCCATGTCCTCCTCAGAGGCCAACGAGGACAAGGGAAATCCATCTCAACTGAAGTGTAGGGAGAATAAATTCAAAGCGAAGCAAAACAGATTTGGAAACTAAACTGGGAGGGAGTCTGTCCGCTGAAACTATTTTTCCTCTCAATGGCCACGTCGTTCAGAAACTCCGAGCTTCAGCGCTTCCACAAATTATCAACATTGATGTGGACAGTCAGAATTCAACCACACACGAGTCGCAAGTACGTAGGCTGGCAGGCTCTGTCGTCAAGACCCATGCGATGACATCTGAAGCACAGATTCGCCGAGAATCAAACCATCTTTTCTGGCTTTCACGCCATCATTCCTTGTTCTGTTTCCGCATTCTAGTTGTGAAACACAAATCCATGTTTGCGGATTCCTGGCTCTTCAGTCTTTGAATAGAACCCTTTCAGCAGAACGACGTGATCATGAGTGTCATGCTCGAATATTGAAGTCGAGCCCCGACGTCCTTCCTGCGAAGGTTTTATGCTGGGGCCGTGCAACTTGCAAATTTGGGTGCCTTGACTAGGATAATTTTTAGTGGCGTACTTCTGTCCAAGTTCTGATGCTGAGCGTCATCGCAT
>JAAUXT010013598.1_pt1 | contig 11232 bp, 12 predicted proteins | sample 7278171 | NCBI WGS metagenome assembly JAAUXT01 (sample SAMN14350112, study PRJNA611818) | marine sediment metagenome | isolation source: surface marine sediment (1.8m) | place: French Polynesia: Moorea | collected 2018-08 | reverse complement strand
TGCAGATAATCGCTGCCAATCGATTCTTGACGCAAGAAATGTGGGGACACAGGAGTCAGTGATGCCGCAAAAACGCATGACGCATACCGCAGCTCTATATGAAGCCACCTTGTAGATGTACACAAGCGTTCAGTTCACGGACGCAATGCGTGACGCACCCAGCGTAAACCGACCTCCCTCGCTCTCTCTATCTGAATGACATTTCCACGAACAAAGGTACCCTCCGTAACGGAAGACTCGCGTCAGAGGCAACCGGACAATGGGAGCTGTTTTCTCGCACTGAGGAGTCGGGTACACTCGGGTGTACTCGGGTACACTCGGCGAGGAAGTACGCAACACGAGACGAGCTGCTCAGGCTCCGGCCCGTGGAACAGGTCTATCCCAATATTTTCAAGATGACGCAGTCAAATTAAAAAGAGTCAAAAGAATTTTGTTGATGTTGCGTTGGGTTCAAGAGAAAACAGGACCACAGTCCTCAGGAACGTTTTGTGTGGATGACTGGCAGAACCAAGAACCGAGCACCTGAAGACCAAGGAACAGAACTTCCTGTCTCCAAGCTGCGGTGCAGCAATGTCAATTTCAAAAAAATTCAGCGAGTCAGTTACGGCAGCAATGGCGACGAGAAAAATTTTCTGCGCAGAACTGGGTGTGTCTTTGCCAAACACCATTTCCTAAAACAGTGATATTAATTTGAATTGGCCAACCGAGGAGCGCAAAACGTTTAGAATTGGGGCAAAAAGTGCCTTTTCAAAGTTGCCAAGTTCGAATCAGATGCACAGGCTATTTTATGAAACAAAAAGTTGAAACCAAATTGGTGTCCCTGCCCTCTTCTTGAACAAGGAAATGTATCTCCAACTTGAGTTCGTGGTTCCCTTGAGTGTTCCAAGTTACACAACCAATCCAGACATAATTGGTGTCAAATTAACCCCTTGGGAGCGTTATCCGCCTTACTGACCGCTGTCCGAGACACGGATTTCAAACCCTGATAAAGAGATGTCCCAAGGGAAGCTCCAAATATTGAGAGACTCAATTGGTTCTGAACCAATGCAGAGATAAACGGTTCAAGAGCAGGGGATGGAGGGGAGGGATCCAGGGTTGGGGAGACGGTGGGGGCCAGTCTCCAAAGGGATGATTCCACCTCCACCCGAAAGGATCTCAGGGGAAAAATGCACGTGTTGGTGCAAAGCTGTGGGTGTGTTGGGGAAGAAATTGTTGTTGTTGTTGTTGTTGTTGTTGTTGGTGGTGGTGGTGGTGGTGTGCGTGTGTGGGTGTGCGTGTGTGCACGGGTGTGTGCATGAGCAGTGATTGTGTGTGTGTGTGTGTGTCCCTCTCTGTGTGTGTGCGTGTGTGTTCGTGAGTGTTCGTTGTGTGTGTGTGTGTGCGTGTGTGTGTGGAGGGTGGCACCGAATGCTCCGGCTCCTGAATCCGCTCCCCGTATTGTCTGACCCAGTGCAGCAGGGCTGAGTGGTCCGAGAGACACTAATATCCGCACCACGAGGATTAGAGGAGATATGATGCGGGAAGACCCACCAATTAGGGGCCAGGACGTGCCATAAAGGTCACACCAGGGCCAGATATGCAGATTCTATCTTCGTTTGAGGAGATGCATCAAGAAGGGCACAGAGTGGCCAATTTCCCTCTTTGTGAAAAAATAATGAATCCAGATTTTATTTCAGAGGGGTAAAAGCTCAACCAGTGTCACCCCAAACCAAAACAAAACACACAGGGAAAGGAACCGCACATGTGGTAGAAGCCTGATTTGAGCCTCCAAAGCGTTTGTGGGTGTGGGTCCCCAGCTTGGCCTGTGTTTCTCGTGCCTTCAGTTCAGTTCAGTTCCCTCCAGTGCTTCCCTGTGCCTGCTATCAACTCCACCTGCTCTCTCAGTACCTTTTGTTTTGCAATTGTGGCATCAGTGCCAGGTGGCACTTTTGCCATTTGCACCTCACACACCCGTTTTCTCGGCCTCACACCGCCATCTCGACAATGATCAATGTTTCACAGACTTGTCTTCTCGGGGTTCGCCCCTCGCACTCCCAAGACGACAAAATCAATTTGCGCTCCTTTCAACCTTGGTGGTCAAGATTGGTCGCGGCAAACAGTGAGAGTCAGCTTTTCGCAGTCCTCGTCTTTGTGCGTATTTAGCGAGTGAATCACGGGTGACATTCCTATAGTGACCTGCAAACGGTTCCTGACCAGGGCTATCAACCCCTATTAGAAGGGGATCCCTTCCCCAACAGAACCGAACCCCGGGAGCGCGCGCCCCTTGATCCCCAGGGACGACGCTTTGTTTGATGAAGTCAAATAGTAAGAGGGTGGGAACCTCTTAAAGAGCTCTGAATCGTCTGAGCTCTGTGTGTCTGTCTGTGGAGCCGTGAAGCGATGTGAACCTGAGTCCCGGATAAACAATGGGGGATTTCTGTACTGTGTGGCATGGACCTGGACAAGAAGTGTTTCAGAGGCCAATGAGGCTGTGTGTGTGTGTGTGTGTGTGTTTGTCTGTGTGTGTGTGTATAGATCTATGCGTGTAAGAGTGTGAGGGAGCAAGCGATTGATCGAGTGTCTGAGTGAGTGAGTTAGTGAGTGAGTGAGTGAGTGAGTGAGTGAGTGTGTGAGTGAGTGAGTGAGCCTTGTGTGTGTGTGTGTGTGTGAATGTGTGGGTCTTTGTATGAGTGTGTGTTTTTGTGTGCGTGTGCGTGTTCATGTTTGTGTGAGAGCCAGTCAGCAGTGATCGCCATCGCTGGCAAAAGGAACGCACCAAAAGGCGTTCCAAATTATGTTTCGAACCAACCAAAGTCAACTTAGGCGAAGACTACAGGATTGAGGCTAAAATCTGCAGAGAACAGCAACAGCCCAAACTCCTACCCCCAGCCCGCCCAGCAATCGCTCATCTTCGCAACACCCATTGTGCGAACTGCGACCTGAGTTGACGTTGGTTGTTGGACGAGCCAACACAGTAGAGAGTGAAGTGCTGCGACGTATTGGAGGCCTGATTCACACAGGATGCGTCGTGCGTTGCAGACTTGTGCGTCATCGGTTCCGTTAGAAAGAATCACCTATGGCCTGGAACAACTGAATGGACGCTGCGTCGTCACTAGCAACGCAGCGTCCATTGACTGGGGCAGGGACGCCGTGCGTGACGCATCCAGGCAAAGCGAAACAGGTCTGACCTGGCTGCGCGTGGATTCTGCACCCGCGCACACTGCGCGTAGATCTACACGCGCACAAGGGGACCCCAACCCCCCGCGCGCACTGCGCGTAGATCCGCGCGCGTAGATCTACACGCGTACAATGGGGGCTGTGAGCCCCCGCGCGCACTGCGCGTAGATCCGCGCGCGTAGATCTACACGCGCACAATGGGGGCTGTGAGCCCCGCGCGTGATAACCATCTCCTGGGGTGCTCCATTAGCACTGTAACCCACACTGAGAGCGGCCTCTGTGTGTGTCAGTGCGGCCATTGTACAGGGCCCCGGAATGTAGTGCGCTCAGGAGAAGAAGCGCTCGGGAGAGAGTGTGGAGGAACATTGCGCCTGTCAACCTCTGATGGCTGAGAGTGAGTTTGGGGAAATTTGAGATTCTATTTGAAACTTTGGGTTGAGCTCCACACCTGGTCCTCATTCTTCCAGAATTTTGTCTCTGTGTGGACCAAGGTTTTCTGTTTCAGGGGCAGGGTGGTGCAAATCACCCCACCTGGCTGTTGGATCTGTCTGGTTTTCAGGCAAGACGAAGTGTGTGCCACAGATAGGTTTTTGACCCACTTTGGCTCCAGTTTAGTTTCCTTATGGAGAAAGGAAGCAGAAGCGGATCCAGCACCAGCCTTGGTGGGCTCATATTAAACTGTGAAAAGTGTGACGTTGTGATGTGCGTCTCACGGCAAAAGAAAGAGAAGGTGGGCGGGGTGTTTACGGGCTCCGACCCCAGTTTCCGTGGATCCGTCTCGAATGGTCATTGTCATTGTCACGTCGTTTGTTCGCACCACGTTGAGACAGAACCATGGGTCTCTTGGTGAGTGGTGAGATCATCCTCGCTCGTTCTGGTGGGAAAGTTTGGAACGGATTGATTCCGTGTCACTCGATCCGTCTCGGATCTCTGTGAGACGCGACACACCGCGCGTCGAGTTTCATTGCACCACGTCGAGAAATGACGCGCAGTGCCACCCAACCGACGGGGAAATTCGGAGGTGGTCAGGATGACAAGTTCCGTGAGTCACACTCAAGTGACGAAGACGAAGAAGTTTGTGGACTTTTTGAGATTGGAACAGACACTGACAACTCAGGCTCAGGTTGTGCAATCGAGACACATAAGATTGTGATTTGATCCTCAAACCAAATTTTGCGTTGCAAGATGCGAATACATGTATACGAATCTGATCTCTGTCTGTCTGTCTGTCTGTCTGATCCCCTCGGCTGGCTCCGCCCCGGCTCGGGTCCCCTCGGCTGACTCCGCCCCGGCTCGGGTCCCCTCGGCTGACTCCGCCCCGGCTCGGGTCCCCTCGGCTGGCTCCGCCCCGGCTCGGGGGCTCGGGTTTCCCCGGGACTTTCTCGGCGGAGCCTCGGCTGCTGAGGCCGGGCCACGGGACTCGGTTACGGTCAGCGATCCCCGGCTATTGTCGCGCTAATGGAGCCCAGACAATGCGCGCGGGGGTCGGGTGTCCCGGGGTCCCACCCGCGGGAACCCGAGAACGCCTCGTATCGACGGGCACCCGCGCCCCTGACTGGCACCCGCTTTGTTGAGGCGGCTGAAACTCGTTAATTCATCAGAAACGCTGTTCATTTTGGTGAATATTTTGCACTCAGATGCAAACAATTTGTACCTGGCAGATTAAGAAGGGGCATCGGGTGTTTTTATGCCGGGGTCAGGGATATGGAGCCTTGCTCCTATCAGAGCTTTCTCAATTCAGAGGACACTTCCACTCACAACAGTTTCAGTCACTCACAAGATCCTTTCCCACGAAGAAAACCACATCGCAGGCACAAAAAAACATTCCTTGCAGCACCAGATAAACATGAAACAATCTTGATACGGACATTGGCCAATCTCACTTCTGACCACAGAAAAAAAAATTCTCAGTGGACACCGACCCTGATAAGGCCACCAGAACGATGAGGAGTGGATAGCTTCTCGCAGCGGAGGGAAGACGATACACACTCCCACATGTTGAGGCAGACACGCGGACAAACAGATGCCTTACATAACCAGTTGGGAGCCAGGGCCTCCAATAGCCCTGCTCAGTTTTATGGAAATGACCTTCAAGTGTTTCAGATGACTCAAAGATGTAAGCCAATACGCCACGGCAAATACATCAGGGTTTACAAACAGATAGAATGCAATTTAACGTCCCCTCTCTCTCAGAAGGATGTTTTTCATGGCATTGGAATGCTGCGTTTTCTTTTTGCTCAGGAACAATTTCTTGACGCAATTCAACGCAGCTTCGGCTTGAGGCGCCATCCCTGAAACCACAGGGACGTGATGCGTGACGCAAACGTCACGTCTGACGCATCACGTCTGACGCACAAACTCACGTGCAAAATCACGTGGTCAACGCGTCCAAGGACGACGTGAGTTTTTTTGCGCGTCGTGCTCAAAGTCATGCAGAACACAACAATTTTGACATTCCGTGGCTTGTTTTCACAGTTCGTTTCATTTTCTTGTCCCACGAAAGGTGCCACAATCGATGATGGTGCTGACCCACGTCGTGATGTCCAGCTCTGTGTGTGTGTGTGTGTGTGTGTGTGTGTGTGTGTGTGTGCGTGTGTGTGTTGTCGATGCCGTGGCACCTGCCCTTGTCGGGTGTGCGTGCGTGCGTGCGTTGCTGTGTGTGCGTGTACGTGTGTGCGCACGTGTGCTGTGTGTGCACGTGTAATATGTGCGTGTGTGCGTGTGCACACATACCTGCGACATGACGCGGTCGGCGCCCGTGCCCTCCTCGTCCTTGAACACGATGTCGGGGTTGTGGTTGACGACGAGGTCCTTGAACTTGGAGTCTCCGCGGGTGATGCGTCCCTCGGCGAGCCCCGACGCGCCCAGCGTGTTCTCCGACACGTTCGGCACGTGCTGCTTGAAGACGAGCGGCGTCATCTTGCGGCGGCGGTGCGGCGCGCGGTGCCCGCGGCCCGGGCCACACCCCGCGGCGCCAGGGGGCGCGGCGAGCGTCAGCAGCAGCCAGATGGCGCTGTAGGCGGTGAGCAGGCGCGCCGTGGAACGACGGCGTAGTCTCAAACCCAACATGGCGGCGTTTCTGTTCAAAATCCTCAGCTTAATGTATTTTTCAATCTGTTTCCTTTTGGAAGGATCTTGTGTCTGTTGTGTTTCTCTGTGAGTAGACAGAGTGTGTGTCCTTGGAAGTAAAATCCTCAGTCGCTACCAGTTCAATGACAGAGGTCCCGCACTCAGCCCCGCACCATCCACCCAGTCCAGTTCTGTATGAATGGATCTATCTGTCTCCACTATTCCCATTCACATTTTCCCTATTGCCTCTCAGATGTATGTTCTGGAGCAATGTTCCGGTGCAGAAGAAGCAATCTCAGCAGCAGCGACGCGCTATCTCTCTCCCTCTCCCCTCGGCCCTCGGCTCCGTCTCCCCCGGCTCGCGGCGGCCACGCTTCCCCGGCGCAATCTCACTCGCTCCCCGCGGACCAATTACGCCAGCTATCGGAGCCCCGATCTCCGCGGCCGACACATGCGGAGCGACGCCCTCTCAATTCGCACCGTCTAAGTCTCGTCTTCAGTGTGTGTGGATCACGCTGTGGTTTCCCTGGCTACGCTGCAGGTTCAAAAGTGCAGTTGCGTCCCTGCAGTGGAGCCTGTGCTGATCACGTGATGTCAGGCGCACGAGTTGTCCATTAACGGGTCAGTCCTGCACAGGGTCCGATAGTCCATACTCGCGTGTCAACCTGCAATGACATGGATTATGCACACTGAACAGTTTGGCAAATCTTGGTGAAGTTTTTCGCACCTGACTATGAGATGCGGAACTGAGTTTTTATGGCTCTGCGGTGAACTTTGGTATGACGTGGCCTTGTTGCGTCACTCTCGTCAATTTGTCTCCAAGCCTCCTCTGTTAATTCCTCATGCTGAATGCAACGTGTGTAAGAATGCGCGCATAAGGAGTCAATTTCACCATGACCAAAAATCCCCAGTCTCTTCACCGTCAATATCACACGCATTCGGAGGACACGGACAAACAGAATTTTTACTGATAAAATTCTGTTCTGTGACAAAGCGAATGAATGATGCCCGCATTGACTTGGAAGAACTGTTCTATTCCGGCCAAGTTCATGTCTGTGAACACTCGTCTGAGGTCCTGTCCTGCAAGTTCTTTCAAAGAAATTTTGCCACGGCACTTTTACCAGCGGCAGGTTGCGGCGGAGGGTGCGGGGCGGGGCGCGACGCGGGGCTCACCTGGGGCGGCCGGGGTGCGGGGGTGCGGGGCAGGGTGCTGCTCCCGCCGCGGCCAGCGGAGGGTGACGCGCGGCGAGGCACAGGGCTCCGGCGCCCGGAGTATTGCGGTGCCCGCAACTTTGGCATACTGACCCGAGTTTTTTGTGTCATTTGCAGATCTACTTTTTGGAGTCAAATTGAAAAAGTTTCGTAAACAAACAACACTGATAAAATCTACTGTGTTGACCTGGACTGTTTTCAATCGCAAAAAGCTTTTTTGGTGAAACTTTTTTGAGAAGGCACAACTCAGAACATTTCAAGTTTTTTGTCACACTTCCACCGATTGCTCGTTTGTTGATCCACAAAAGAAGAAATGTTCTGGACTCCAAAGGTTAAATTCTCACAACCCAACGGAATCATTCTGTCCATGTAGCAACGTGAGACACAGAAACGACAACTCACCACAAAATTCACTCAAAATTCCTGCAGCCACATTAAAACCTCAGAGAAAAGATCGTCCTTTTTTTGGACAGTAGTGCATAAAATCTGGAGAGGTACTTGGTTGTTGTACTGAAGTACGTCAGGAGTACTGCTTGACCAGATAAACTGGAGCCTTATCACTGCGGATAGATACACACGATCGTAAACGTGACGAGAGGGACGAAACCTGGGTCGGGATCAGACAGCGAGATTCCACGTGCGACACATTTTCATATCAGGTCAATGAAGACCATAAAAGTTATCATTTCCCAATCTAGATTGCTATTTCCTCAAAACCATTTTTTTTGTGTGCGCTGTTAGTGAAGTTCATTGAAAATGTATTTTTCAGGCTGGTTGTTGTTGCGTTTTCCGCCAGTTTGATCAAGATAAATTTTGCATTGCTTGTGTGTGTCAGAATAGTTTTGTCTCAAGTTCTGAAATGTGCATTTTCTTTCGTTGTGGGAGCAACACAAAAACACAAAGATACAAACAAATGTCCTCACTTCCAAACACCCTTTCTTTCCAAATTAGGAAATTTTTCACTTACCGCATTCAGTTTTCAGAGAAACCAGACACGAACAAAAGAAATATCCACAAAGTTGGGTCAGAATCACTTTGTCCCTGACTGAGGAAGACGAAGAAGAAGAAGAAGAATCACTTTGGATCCTCTGTGGTAATGAATTGTCAATTTCCAGCTGAGACCGCAGCTCTGTGCGAAGAGCCGCTTCCTCAATCTGCCGTATTAAACACTAATTAGGCTGTCTGCTCTAATTAGGCAACGAGTGATTCAAATATCCTCAAGAGTTTCCTCAAGTAAATATCCTTTGGTGAGGTTTGCGCCAAAGTTTTTTTGTGATTTTTTCGTCGTTGTCCCCCCGTCGCGCGGGCTCAGACAGAGGCGTCTTGGTTCTCACTTCCAAATGCGGCTTGATTTGGTTGGTTCTCTGTGTGCTACGCGCCGCCGCCGCGCTGCGTCGCGGAAGGGTTCACCGAGGTGTGAACAAACACTCGAGGTGCGCGAGTAAGTCCCTCTCAAGAGGTGCTCTACTGTATCCATGCGCGGTGGTGTGGTGGGCATGCGCGCTGTTCAGTCGAGGCTCCTTTTGGAGAGGGGCTCCCTCTCTTGTGTGCTGTGTGTCCGTGGCTGCTGGGTGAGAGAGAGTCGTGGGTGTGTGTGTGTGTGTGCGTGCGTGTGAGTGTGTCCAAGAGAGAGTGTGTGTGCGTGCACACCAGAAGTTGGATGGAGGTCCAGAACAACCTGAAAGTTATTGGGTGGCACAGAAACGAATGAAACATCAATTGTTTTTATTTTTCAACTTCTTGAAAAGCAAAAGAACGTTTCTCTGAGAAAACGTTGCTTCTTCCAGACCAGAGGCCCTTAGTCCCCAAAGTGGTTCCGGCTCTGCCGCCCGGTGCTTTCTTTCCAACAAACATTTCCTCAATGGAATCTAACGCAACAGGGAGGTTGAGTTGCTTTGCCTTTTGCTGCGTGCCCCGTGCTCAAACGCGAACACACACACGCACACACACGCACACACACACGCACACACACACACACACACACACAAGCGGATAACACAAGCGGATAAAGTGGTTACTCTCACGCAGCAGCCACGGAGCACAAATCAAGAATTCCTGCGGCTAAACCTGCCTATTTCCACTCAAACTTGAGAAGGGCCATCTTTGCCTGAGTCGTTTTGTTTCTGTGTCTCCCAAACCACATCGTTCCTGAAACTACAGTGTAATCTCAGATCAATTTTGTGTTGTTTTGAAATACAACTCATTGACGAAGTTTACAGATTGTAAAATGCGAGAGGTGCAAAGAGAGTGTTCCCAGAACGGCTCTTTCATCCCTTATTTGTTCAGCTTGTTGTGTGTGGGGCGCAAGAGTGGATCCAGGGGGTTTGGGGGTGGATCTGGGGGTTTCGCAGGTCTACGGGTCCAGAGGTGTTTGAGGGGTTGACAAGACTGACCCAGGGTCTTGGGGCCTCAACCCCCTGAGTCTCAAAAGTCCTCCTCCACCTCAACTTGCACACAAATGAACTTGACACAAACATGTTCTGCGTCCACCCCTGGGTCATCCACCTGGGCCTGCCCTGGGTCTGCCTCTTGGCGAATCCTTGCTCCGCCACTGGGTCAGTCCTGCGTCCAGCCCTGGGTCCAACACCGGGTCCGCTCCTGGGTCCGACCTTGGATCCACTCCTGGACCCACCTTGGGTTCTCCCTGGGTCCGCCGCTGGGAAGTCCAGCAAAAGTTCATGTCGAGGCGTGACCGCAGCACAGCGCGGCGCACGTTGGTTTTGAAAACAAACACGTGTAAAGTGGCTTATCTCTGCGACGGAGGCTTTGTCCTCGATGTGCACACATTCAGCGTGTGGACTGTGCGGAGTTGATGGCTTTTCGAACTGATAGCTTGGACAGGAAAAGGACCTCTCCGGGTACATACTTTACTCGTAGTCCATCAGGTCTGTGAACTGAGTTCTGAAGACAAAATGCCGCTTTTGACCCAGCTGTGTTGTGAAAATTCTCAGATCTCGGCCAAATTGTGAAAGATCCACCTGACTGGTTCTTTGCGGTTTGCTGCTGGAGTGACACACACACACACACACACGCACACACACACACGCACACACACACGCACACACACACACACATACAGACGGGCCCACGTACGTGTCTTTGTCACCTCTTCCACACTTTCTTTGTTCAAAGCGGAATTCTGAGGAAGGTTGGATCCAAGGTGTCCCAGGACCTTCCTGTTTGGCATTCTTTGCATTGTTTCCAGCACCACTTTGGGGCTAAGCCTTTGTCAGGTCAGGTTTGACCAGAAGTACAAACCCGTCCAAGCAAACACTGAAGCACCAGTCTCCTTCGCTACGAGGCAAACTGTTCGAACACCCATCTCCAGACCTTTTTGCTTCCACGAATCAAAATCAAGCGGACCGGTCCGAATGCAGCGAAACGCGCGAACGAGCCACGAATGCGATGCAACCTGGTTCCGAATAAGCGGAGAGCACTGTACCGCGGCGGCTGTGTGCAGGATGAGAGAGACAGGCAAACATTGACAGAATCACCCGCAAACAAGACAATGAGTAAAACAAACCTGGAGCGAGGGACAGTTGGACAGTTTCCGGAAGTGGTGTTGCACGCGGGAGAGATTAGCGGCAGCGGCTCGCTTGGTCTGTTCTCTGTGGACAGGACGGGTCTGTTGATTATGATGTCATGAAAAGGCGGAACGGGAATTGATTTTGAGGGAGAGCCCAACACTCAGGTGTGTGTGTGTGTGTGTGTGTGTGTGTGTGCGTGTGTGTGTGTTTGCGTGTGTGGTGTGTGTGTGTGTGTGTGTGTGTGCATGCGTGTTTGCGTGTGTGTGTG
>JAAUXT010042796.1_pt1 | contig 11233 bp, 10 predicted proteins | sample 7278171 | NCBI WGS metagenome assembly JAAUXT01 (sample SAMN14350112, study PRJNA611818) | marine sediment metagenome | isolation source: surface marine sediment (1.8m) | place: French Polynesia: Moorea | collected 2018-08 | reverse complement strand
TACAGAGGCAGGATCTCACATGTGACAGCTGTCACAAGATGTTTTCTCGTGCAGACAGTCTGCGACAACATATTTTAGCAATGCATGGGTCAGCTGCCCCGTACTCTTGCACAACCTGTGGGAAAGCATTCAGGCACTGTAGTAGTTTGCACTACCATCAAACAAAATCTATGTGCAAGAAGTAGTTCTGGATGACTGGATGACTGGATGACTGCGAGTCGCTTGACTGTCTGTTCTTGTTTGTGTGAGCAGATTTTGTTAAGTTGCCTCAGAAGCAAAGAAAAAATAAGTGACTGCCTGTCGCTTTGTTTGCATGACTGTGAGCAGTTTTTATTGTGTGCAAGAAATATTTCTGGATGACTGGATGACCGCGGGTTGCTTGACTGGCTGTTCTTGTTTGTCTGAGCAGATTTTGTTGAGTTGCCTGTCGCTTTGTGTGGATGACTGCATGTCACTTTTGTCTGTTTTGCATTTTTGGTGATTGTGCTTTTGGTGATTGTGCTTTTGGTAATAGTATTTTTTTTGTTTCAGAAATAAAAGCGCTTGTCAAACAATGTATGGTGAGTGGTTTCCTTTCAGTACGAACTGTCCTCATGTATGGCATGCAGTCTGGATGTTGCATTGGTTTGATAACTGCAATGTTCAAACTACATGCCGTATGTGTAGTGTACAAATACAGCCAGAATGTAGATCTACAGAAGAAAGACAGGAGTGGGACAAACCTCAGAGTCAGTGCTAGACGTTCTTCAGTTGAGATGCAATGACGAAAGTTTGTGTCCAGTTTGGTCAACTTCTTCCTCAGTCTTTCATGCAGTTCATCAAAAAGTTCTTCCTTCATCCAGAAATATTTAAAAAACTCATCATTTTCTGTGCCTGCTGTACTTCTCAAATCTGACATCAGGTGATGGTACTCTCTGTACAGATCCCGAGATCTGTTGATCACACTAACCCATTGTGTACGACAATGTTTTGTTTTCTTTTTCTCCTTCTTCTTCTTCTGTATGTTTTTTTTTAAATCAACCAAGCAGCACACAGGATGGCAACTTTCTGTTCAGCAGTAGCACTGAATGGCAGGCAGAACAAAAACAGAAACTGAACGAGCTGTTGCAACTTCTTTTTTTTTTTTTGGCAACAAAGTCTCCACCAAGCGAGCCAGCGTCTGTTGGGAAAACCCCAGGAGAATCCCGACCATCCCATCCAGGGATGTGCCGTGCTGCAACTGAATGGCTCTTGGATCAGTCTGGGAGACGGGGTGGCCCGTCCAGTATGTCCCGTCCTATGGGGTGTGTCTGCATCTATTGAAAACACACTGGAGCCATCCACCGGACGGGGCAGTTGCGGCATGGGGCGCCCCGTCCGACCGCCCTGTCGGTGGGTGTGTGTCCGCACCCTGAAGAAGCAGAAAGCTCAGAGAGTTTCTTGCACTCCATCTCCCCTGCAGTTCGTGTGTGTGTGTGTGTGTGTGTGTGTGTGTGTGTGTGTGTGTGTGTGTGTGTGTGTATGTGTGTGTGCAAGACGACACCGGTGTAGCCTACAGCGTGAATAGTCTCTGTTGCTGCAATGTCCCCTGGTCTCCAGACGAGCAGCACTTGTGTTATTCACAGAGCATTTGCAGAACAATATGGATTTAACTCGTAAATTGTACAAAGTACAATTTTTTCGCAAGAAAGGCACGAAATCACAGAACGAAAAGCTGCTGCACGAAATCGTGCCGTAGATAGAATCGCAGCTTGATTCCGAATGCAACGCGAACCTGCTGCGACATTGTTCTGCATCTTTTAGCCCTGAGAACTGTGGCGCTTTGATCTAATCTTTTTCGCAATGTTCATCAAAATGCGCGCAATCTATTTTGTCGTAATTTTCAGAAATAATGGCTTTTCCTGCCGGAGGCAGCGCTGCCGTGTTCTTCGTCAGCGTTGTTCTTGTGCTACTGGTTCTCAAAACTCTCTGTGTCATCACCGGCTACGAGACGAAGGTTCCGACTGTGAGGATCGACTCCCTCGTGGAGGAGCAAAAGCAGATTTTGATTCAGGAGGAAAGTGGCGACGACCGCTGGGGCTGCGGAGACGAGAGGCGCTCCCGACAGGCGCACCACGAGTGCGAACACCAGCACCCGCCCAGCCCCCTGGGTGAGTGTCCTGCAGGCCCCTGGGCCTGTGACAGGGCCGCGAGGTTCCTGGGGTGACCGTCTTGTTTTCTGCATGTTGTTCTTCTGAGTCCTCCGTGGTCAAGATGCAGTGTTGATAGTGTACTAGTTTCTGTGTAACAAGTTCGATCTTCTTGTTCTTTGGAGGTTGACGAAATAAAGATCAAAACATCTCTTGTTTTTCTGCTTGTTCTCATGTAGTTGGCACGCTGAAGAGGTGCACCCAGTCTCCTGCTGCAGGACCGAGTGGAGTCCAGCCCAGCACGCACTACAGCCACAAAATCGTCACCATATCTCACTCCACCGGAGCCGCCAGCACGGCGTCGGAGAGCGCGTCTATCGACTACGACCAGAGCGACTTCCATATGCACTCTCCACCCAAGAAAAAACATTACGTGACATCCGCTCGGATGTCCAGAACATTTAGACTGTAGCCGCCTGAATGCTGTTTGTTCGTGCACGAAAGAGGAAAGGTTTCGGAGTGACGGAAGCAAATTTGTGTGGACGTCAGTCTGCTGGTAGCCGCACGGTGCTTTTTCGCACGCAACATTCGTGAAAACAGAAGTGAACAGAGAGCGAGCACGGAAAACCAAGCGTCTCTTGATGCTTCTCGGAAATTTTGTTTGGTCAAACTTCTTGTCGGGTCCACCACCACTTCAATGCTGAATATCCAGTGCCAGAACTCAACGGTTTCGAGCTAATTCTCGTCGCGCCTTCAATTCTGTCTTCACAGAGTATTTTTTGTGCTCGTACATAGAAACAGGTCCGTGAAATCAGTCTTTGGATCTGCTTTTGAAAAGTGTGGTGTTTGGTGAAGTGAACATGTTTGTGGGTCAAGCAGTGTTTTGAGGAACAAGGGACAAAACAATCAAACATTGCATCACTGATCGACAGGCAGAATGCAGCGAAAGGCGATGCGACCACAAGCTGGAATGTCCGGGTCCTTGTGTTAGTCAGGAAGGTTGCGACCTTTTGAGTCCGATGTTCTGGAGCAACGCTGCGCTGTGGGATCGTGTTGCCATATGGAATCACAGCCTTCGTCTGTCGAGATAAATCCAATCCACTCCATCATGCACAAGGACACCTGGCTGTCCCACGAGAACACTGCTGCGGTCCGTCTGCTGCACCTTCAAAGCGAGTTTTCATGCTGATATGCACCTGTGTTAACCTTCAACGGCAGGTTCTGCATGAAAGCCAGTTTGATCACCAGAGTCTTCTGTACCTACATTGAAAATGTTTGGCTTGACTCAACAACTTTCGAGTCGCTACATTCAGACTGAGACTGTGGGTTTCCGGAGTTCCTGCTGGTTTTGCAGACCCCAGTCCTGCGTGAGGTTCAGGACTCTGATAACTTGGTTCATTCTTGTAGAATTTCGACCGGTCTGTCTCAGAACCATGATGTTGAGAGGGTTCCCAACATGAAAGGCATTCATCGGCGAGAATCAAGACATGTCAGACAGGGGATTTCATTCACATCCATTGGATGCACAGCACCTCAACTCACAGGTGGAACAAGAGGGAAAGTTTGAACTCCTGTCACAGGATAAATCTTGATGACACAGTCTTAATTCTCGTGATATCATTTGTTCATATTTGATTGGCTTCATTTCAAGCCTTGTCCTCCTTGCAGAAGGTGTTTGTCCATGATTTTGTTCTTGTAACGCGTCGTCAAAACCATGCTCACTCTGCAAACGTTTATGATGTATTCTAATGTATTGAATAAACGTTCTCATTTATTGTATTTTTGCTGTGATTCATTTGTCAAATGACATCTCCATGGCCAGGATAAATTGCATCCATTTTCCGATTTTCCGTCGCCGCACTGCAGCGTCCGGTTCTGGTGGTGCCATTTTTCTTTTGACAAATTCTTCGTCTGGGAGAACATGTCCCTTCATTCGCACTCACTTTCTGAGATGTTTCGGCAGCTCTGGACGTGTGCCACTGTACGACAACTGTGTATATACTTTTGCGTTTATGTTGTGAAGTCCTGCGGATGTGGCGTATCTCTTAGAACTGTGAAGGGTTGGAAAAGCATTCTGTGCTGAAAGAAAAGCAATGCTCAGGGCATCTGAGGGTGCGATGTACCCGGGGTGTTTGACTTTGTTCCAGAAGAATGTTTCCCAAACAATAACATTTCCCCTTGCAACCATGATGGAAAAAGAAAGATGCTGCGGTTCAAGATAATTCAAACATAGAAAATGGAAGTGGTAGATCAAGGTCTTGAAGTCACCTTACATCCGTCCTCAGTACACAGGGGGGGGGGCATGATTGTCTTAAACCACACACAATGCTTTGGCCCCAAATACAGAACAGAAAGAAACGGTGTACTGAGGAAACGAAACCAGACAGGGTGATGCACAACAAGCAGTACATTGGGCAACAGCAGGCGCGATGTCCCCCCCCCCGGGGGGGGGGGGGTTGTGGCAACACAATGACACATTTTTGAACTGTTGAAATCTGGGCTCAAAGATACTTCTTTGGTCTCTTGTGTCTCTTGGTTGCTGAGATATGTCCAATAGAATATTTCAAATATATTTTTCACAGCAACAAATGGTTGTCACAGCAACCATTTTAGCGTATTCGGAATCTCAGCTCAAAAGATGCTTCCAATGACACAAAGATCAACGCTATATGTGCAACAGTTCCTGAGATAGATTCTATATGGGGGTGCAATACAAGGGTGCAATACAGGGGGTGCAACGTTCATGGGTGTGGGTGTGTGTGTTCAAGACATAGGACATGCACATGTGGAAAATATCTTGGTTTCTCATGGGTGGGGTGCAACACAAATGAGGGGATGCAATATGGTGGCGTACAATGCGTACATACGCATGCAGAAAATTATATTGGTTCAATATGGGTGGGTGCAACATGGGGACTTTGCAAATAGGGGGTGCATGGCAGGACATGGGACATCCTGGCCAGGATGCCATTTTTCAAAAATCGATTTCTACCACATAGTGCTCTTGCCCTGAGGGACATCGCACAACGAAAAGGGCACGCGTACGTGGAATCCCCAGTCTTCACCTGCATCTGAGCAACAACCGCAGAAAACTCAAATTTTACCTACGGCTTTGGTAAAGGAAGAACGGCGGGAAGGGTTCCGACTTCTACGGAATCACCATGGACACATAAAGGAACGAATGTGTTGTGCACCGTGTGCGATAAAGGATAAAAGTGGGGAAAAATCGAAAATTCTTGCTGAGGCGACTCAAACTGGAAAGCGTAGCCGTTCAAAACAATGTTCTCATGTGAAGCATTGGGTTTTACAGGTGGTTAGACTTGTAACATATGAACGTAAGCGAGAAATGGCGGTGTGAATAGTGCGGTAGCTGATTTCGTGAAATCTAAACAGGCGTGACACTTTTCGCAGTGCCGTCTCGTCACTGGGCCGAATCAGGGTTTCGCTCTGATGCTCTTTGGGGAGTTGTCTTTTCAGAATCCTGCTGCACCGGCCTTACTTTCACCGAAAAAGTTCACCTCAAGAAAAAGATACTGAAACTCCCCACATCAGAACGCGAAAAAAGAATTGCCACCTTGAAATTGTATTGCAAGTTCTCGGTGCCAACGTTGCCATACAGTTGAGCATTGCGTGATCCGAAATGTTGAGTGCATTTCTTAGGTGAAAACGTGTCGTTGTTTCACCCCCAAAACAGAGGTCTACCTTGCGGTACGAGCGTACATCATTGCGCCGTCGAAGGCGTGTCCACACTGACAAACTTGTGTTCCTGTGTCTAGGAAGCAGGCAAATGGCGACACCAGACGAAGAACAGCAGCGCGCCCACGTCTGCTCGGTTTGTACTGCCGTTTGGTGTTGGGATCTGTTTGAGTACCCTGGAGCACCTGTACTTGTCTGTGCGATGTGATGAAAGCAAGCTCAATGAGAGAGCGTTGTGTTTCAGAAATTTCTATGCGAGCAGACATTTGATGACGTTCGTGACCTGGCGAAACATTTGAGTTCTGCTCACGACGAAGAACCGTACGCTTGTGGCAAGTGTGACGTGACGTAAGTATGACACACGTGTACGTAACAGTGTGGACCGAAAGAAAATTTCGTGCTTGAAAATGTGAGTGGTGTGCGTTGACACACCAAACAAAAACATCTGCCGTCCAGATTTCTTGCAGTCATGTGTGGCGTTTTGTGTGCCGGGAAGAGAAGATCCACAATCTTTTTCGAAATTACTGACTTGTTTGCTGTCTCTTCTGTGCTCTCCTAAACGGCAGTTTCAACAACACGAATGATCTGAGTGCGCATCTGAAGCACTATCCGAGGAAGGAAACTGTTGGTCAGTTGGTGTTCATGTGCAACTTCTGCAAGAAGAAATTCAAGACCTGCAGCTACTTGAAAGTGAGGAAACGCTTATGTTCTGTTTCATACACACTCAACCTGAAGCAGATTGGAAACGCTACTTTTCATCTTGCCAAATATGTGAATTGCAGGAGCATACAAGAATCCACAGCGATGAGCGTCCACATGCGTGCGCACAGTGTGACAAAACATTCACATTCTACACCGCCCTTCGGCAGCATGTCAAGACGCATGAAGACATCGACAAGCGAGCCAAGTTTGTCTGCGACATTTGTAACAAGCGTTACACAAAAGACGAAGCGTTGCAGGTACGGTAGATCCAAGTCACAGACATGCGCCTGCGCCTGTGCACATTGAAATGAGTCCCTGGAAACGTTACAGGAGATACACGCCCAGATGTCGTGACCACCTTCGTAGCTTGTCCATTTCTTTGCAGGTACACTACCGAAAACATTCAGGGGAACGTCCGTTTCAGTGCAAATATTGCCTCCGCACATTCACTTCTTCAAACTACTTGAGAGCGCACAAGAGAACCATGCACGACGGCGTGGATGACTCGGGTATCTGTTAATCTCAGTGCGGTGTCAAACGAAACTGCACAAAGATATTTTCACACAACAGTTTATGTTTTGTGTTTTGGTCTCTTGCAGGAGAATGTCCAATTTGTAACAAAGTGTTCAAGAAGCGATCGTACATCCCTTATCACATAAAGTCGACGCATCAACGGGTGAAAGACCACGCGTGTCCTTTGTGCAACGAAAAGTTTGCGCGCCCTTACAGCGTGAAAGTAAGGACATTTTTCGCGATTCAAAATTGACTTGTGAGACGAAAGGTTTTCTGACACCCTGCACCTCAGTGTAGGAAGTGAATCGCAAGTGGATGTGTTGGTTCAGGACATCATTCTTTTCCCAGGTCCACATGAAAACAGCCCATTCGTCCCCAAAACACTATGAGTGCGGAAAGTGTGACAGAACTTTCACGAATCGATCTCACCTCGACATCCACGAGCGGTCGCATTCTGGAGTGAAGGCTCTCAAGTGCGAGCAGTGTGACAGAGAATTTGCACAAAAATGTCATTTGGCTGCACACCTCAAACTGACCCACAGGGTGAGTCAGCAAAGTTGCGCCTCGATGTTTCGTGTGGAGAAAACCGGAACCAACATGGTTCAGTGTCACCGTGGATATTCTCCTGAAATACGCTCGCCATGTTTTTTTTCCAGGACACTGCCCAGATTGCTGTGTTCCAATGTTACCTTTGCGACCGTGGATTTACCAGCAAGCATAAGTTGGGGACACATTTCCGGAATGCTCACCCCTTTTCTCTGGAATCTGCACCCGCAGATCCTGCAAAAATTGTGGACCTTCTGGATTCTTCTGTTGCTTCAGACAGCGAAAAGGAAGAAAACACGATCACAGAAATTGCGAAATCTGAAAATCTGAACAAAAAGCCAGATCTCGAGCTGAATGAAAGCAATGACGAAACAGAAAGGACTTCAGTTGCGGCTGCAGTCTCTCCAAAGATGCAGGTTCGGTTTGCAAAATATGTGCACGAAGTGCCTGAAAGTACAACCTCCAAGTGAAAGCATCGGACGCGTTGTTTCGTTGAATCAGAGTCCTTCCTGCATTTCCTTTTGATTGCATATTTTCAGATTTTTGGCGATCAAGTTGAGCTCGACGGGGAAACTTTTGACACACATTCACCAAAAGCGACCAATCCAAACTCAAGCCTGGGATCTTGTCAGTCGTCTTCTGCAAAACCCAAACAAAGTATCGACAGCATCGCCAACAGACTGCGTGTTGTGCACAATACTTCCCGATCGACGGACACGAATCTAAATGTCCCATTGAGACCAAAGCTCCCGCGGACAAAGCGGGGCCAAGAAGCGAAAAGAAAGTCGCCAAGGAAAGCGACGCGACGTGAAGGTAAACAGACCAGGTCATCAACTGTAAGTCGCTGTGACGTAACAGAGACGTGTACAGACAGGCTGGACATATCGTGTGGTGACCAGGCAATTGGTACCGAGAGGATGGTTGCTCCCAAAGCTGAAGAAATTTCCGCAACCGTCATGTCTGATGTGGTACCCGATGCCGCGACAGAAGAGGAACCTCCAGTGATCAACTCGCCGAAGGAGAACCAAGAAAAGCCATGTCCTACGGTGTTGCCAAGGGACTCTTCAGCGAAACACATTCAAGGTGGAGATATGGTCACACATGTTGACGAAATTATTCACAAGGAGCGGCGTAATGCTGTCAGCGGCGATGCCGGGAGCAAGACGGCTCTGAAAACAAACTGCGCCAATGCGACAAATTCTGAGGCTGGAAGTTCCTCCCGTGTGGTAAAAGATCTTCCATTCCAGTTGAGTGACCTCACGACGGAAGAATTGTTGACGCTTTTGTATCAGTATCCGGAGGTGACGAAGTGTGGTTGTTCTCTGACCTTCACTGACCTCGCGATGTACTACATGCACAGGAATGTGCACCGACACGGAGATATGCTCAGCTGTGGCTTCTGCGATTTTACGGCTTCTGACAAGCACCTTGTCTTGATACATCAGATCAATGAACACTCGTGCAAGGGAAAGAATGTGGACGGCAGAAATTCAGATGACTCGGATTCTCGCAATTTGCAGTGATTGTGTTTCTCTCCCCAGGCTCGCGCTGATGTTTGTTAGACTTTCTCCATCCGATTGATTGAACTCATGATATTAATGAAGGCTAATTGATGTCTAGGGTTTTATGATCTGATTAAGGCTCATAATTTGCCTGACAAAAGAGAAACAAGCTGATTACGGTTGAATTAAAACTCTCTCTCTTTATTTCCCCAAAGTTCAACATGTTGCTCTAGGAAAAATCAATAATTTTTGCGTCTCGGATCATGATGTCACTGCAACCATTAACGTGACATTTCATCTCAGTGACAGACATAACAATGCTGTTTGCGGAAAGCAGAAAGCAGGAACAAGAACTCAATTAGTCAATGAACTGGTAAACAATGAAGAGATTCGGAGGATGTAAGGTGACTCGTTGTGATAAGGAAAACATATTGAACACACCCTTGGGGTCGTTCGATGATGCGAAAAATTTAGAGCATCACGTCTACAAGAACGAGTCGTCGTAAATGCGCTGTCAGTGCCTCACGATGATCTTCGCCGCTTTCTGTTTTGCGTTGCTCGACAGTGTAGGTCCAGTGTCCAAACTGGATGCACAAGGTCAAGCACTCTGCCACAGGTCGAACGGTACAACTTTGCTTTGTGTTCTGGTTTTTGTCACGTGTTTTGTCTGGCAGTTGTTTTCTGGTTTGTTTATTGCCACGAATGTTTTGTTGTGGTTGTTATGTGGTGGACACTCGGGCGATCAAGTGCCGGTTAAAATAGAGCAAAAGACCAAGCATAGCGCCGGAAAATTGTTTTATTCGTTTGAAATTGAAAACTCGGCAGCAGCTGTTGCCAAGAAAGAGGTAAGGTGTTGAGATCAGCGTTGCCTTCAAATTCCAAGAAGATTTTGACAAGACACGACGTGAATCGCGGCATTTGTGTGTGTGTGTGTGTGTGTGTGCGTGCGTGTGTGTATGTATGTGCTCTATGTTGCTTTTTCTTCCTGAAACCACCATTGTATATTCCAAATTCACTGAAAGCGACACATCTGTTTGCTGTTTCTTGAAGATACAGACCGAGTCAATACTGAAAAAGATGAAATTATTTTGAACTTTTTCCACTCGGCTTACCGAGTCTATTTTCTTTTGTTGTGAGTTGTTGAAGGCAGAGTAGAATCTCTGTCTGCCAAGAATAAAGGTTATGTTGACGAAGAATGAAGCTGCGTGTATTTGAGTTTCCCTCCGACACCAACAAGATCAACATGACTGGAGTTTGTGCTCAAGTACCGTAACACAACGTTTCAAAGATGGAATTGCCAATTTCAGGCTTTTGCTGAAAATGAACTGGAGAGCAGGCGGGACAAGACAGAGTTTGGCCTGCTGCAGCGCCAAATTGCTTGAGAGTGTTTTGTAGGGAAAGTGGGAATATCGCACGAAGTCTTGCGGTGGCGGGAAGACGCCGGCGCCATCTGGCGCAGAAATTTTCGCTGCGCCACCTGATGTTCAAATATGCGTTGCCTAGAAACTAACAACGCTCCAGCTTGGCGCAAAAACTTTGGAAAGTTTTTAAAAGTTCAAGACAGGTGAGGCAGGGTCGTTTCATTGCCACGGATATTTGCAGATATACTTGCTTTTGTAGGAACAACATGAAAATGTGTGATTGAATGCAGTAGATCTGGATCTAAACTGGCATTTTCGTTGGCAAATTGAAGTCAGAATTTCCACTGGTCAACTGATGATGGGGCACGATCAATCATAAATTGTTCGAAATCCCGAGGTTTCAGAACAAGACTGTCGATGGTCTAGATCTGAACCTCAACTAGACTACCACTGTGACAATTTATTTCTGCTCTGCGGGAAAAGTTTCTTTATTGGCCGATTTTCGGACAATATTGTTTTCAGACGTGTCGGTATATTTATCATTGGCCGATTTTCGGACAATATTGTTTTCAGACGTGTCGGTTTATTATTGGCCGATTATTATTGGCCGATTTTCGGACAATATTGTTTTCAGATGTGTCGGTATATATATATTTTTTTTAATATGTTTGTTTGTTTGTAAGCGCTAAGGCTTTTGAACCAGACATCACAGACCAATGCCCTTTGCACCATAGCCCCCTAGTGGCCCCCCCTCGGCGCTGACCAAAAATGGCGTATCTAGGTCACATGGTGTGGCCGCCATCTT
>JAAUXT010036356.1_pt1 | contig 11235 bp, 12 predicted proteins | sample 7278171 | NCBI WGS metagenome assembly JAAUXT01 (sample SAMN14350112, study PRJNA611818) | marine sediment metagenome | isolation source: surface marine sediment (1.8m) | place: French Polynesia: Moorea | collected 2018-08 | reverse complement strand
TATATTTCACAAAATAATTTTTTCTTATTTTTTTTTTTTTTTTTTTTTTTGTTGTGCTTTTTGCCCCACCCCCCCCCCTTCCGGCCGGGGGGGGGGGGGGGGGGGGCGGGATTTGCAAAAGGGTGACAGGGTCAGACTGTGAAAAAAAGACACGATGAAAGGTTTGGACTCCCGATTCGTTGTTTGGTTTCTACGGCGTCAAATCAAACTGTTTCAGGAAAAAACTAGACCAAAAAGTTGAAAATCAGCCATCCAAATCTCCAACCAACAATAATGATCGGTTTGGCTACCTTTTTTTCCCCTCAATTAATACCCGGCAAAGCAACTTGGTTGTTTTTGTTTCGGGGGGAGGGGGGCAAACGAAGCAACCAAAACGAACTCAACTTCGCTCAGTTCGTTTACCCAGGGAGGGTGGTAAAGCAACCAAGTCCTTTTGGGGTAAATGACCTCCACTTGCTTGCTTTACCCCGCACCCTCCGAAAGTGAAGGAACCCAACTCTGTTGCTTTCGTTTACAAAAATGCGCGACGAAACCAATATCAGTGCACTTCGCGGCTCAACGTGGCACACTGCAGCATTTTTCATTGACGGAAACGTGCACGCTGTACACTGGTGATCACGGCAGAAAATTCAGGAATCTTGCCTGCTTTATTTCATGGTCTGCCCTTTTCTCAATGTCTCAACACTGGGCGAAGCTATCTTTGCACCAAACACATACATTTTTTGACAAAAATACCGAACAGGCACAACACTCGCCCTGGCCAAGAAGGCACAAAACAAAACCTAACCACTAGATCTGGATTAAAGAAACATTTTTCCACTTCGGGGGGGGGGGGTCATCGGACCTTTCCTTGCCCCCTGCTCCCTTTTGTGACAAACTTTCAACTCCAATATTTCATGCCAGGTTGACGGACTATTTTCCACTGGGGGTGGGGGCAAACTGTCAAAGATCCCCCAAAGGGGAACATTGATCAGGACTGCAGAGATGTGAAGACTTGACGCCTTGGCTTTTGCCACGCTTTCAATTTAATCTGACATCAACCCAGCATTCGCATTCTCTCCAAACCAGCACACGAAGTCAATCGATCACGCATTTTCGCGTTTGTTTGTTGCAGTTTTTGCACAGCTGATGTGTGCAGTCGTCTGTTCAAGTAAATTGAGAAACTTGTGCAACATACGAGCTTCTGTTGCTCACAGTTTCGAATGGAAATGTGATAAAACACGATTAGAATCTGTCTCCGAGCCGAAGGACGGTCTTTTTGGGACACTGTTTGGGTTGTCTCTCGACAGAGCAGATTTGGGACACTGGTTTGTCTCTCGACAGGGCAGATCTTTACCGTAAAATGGTGACCCACAAATAAAACGACATTGAAGACGGAGGAGGAAGCACTTTCTGCCTCCCCCCCCCACACACACACACCTTCCACTGTCGTCAACTCGACACACCCAAGCGAGCCAAACCGAAGGAACACACGGATATCATTGGCTCAACCGGTACCAATTCTGTACGCCACTCAACCATTGATGACGGCACGGTGCTTTACTGCGACGCCAACGTTGGCGTTTTTCTTCTCAAGGCCGAGAAAGAAATCCCCCATAATTGTACGTCTGGGGACCAAAGTTTGCGCAAGGTGATGCAAAGCCATGTGAAAGAGAACACATGCACACATGCTGTGCTCTGTAAACAAGAGGTCACTACAAAATCTTGTCCAACATTGTGTCACTGTCTGCATGATATGAATCCATGACATCGACGACTGCTTTCTGTTTTTCTGCGGGTTCCGTGCAAAAACGACAGTTCTTTGGTATCTGTCTGCAAGTCTGTCTTGAGATACACTTACAGTTGGGCAGTGTGGAGCCGTACGGCTCGGTCGCGCTGGCAATGCCGACGAGTGTCGACTGGAACACGATCTGGGCGACGAGGAACAAGGAGCTGATGACCAGGGTCGTGATCAGGTAGCCGCCCGTCTTCCCTGAAAACACAAGAAGTAGTTGGCATCATTCCACAAGAATAACTTCGTACGTACCACGAGCAGGCAGTCAGGCAGTGTCGGCGTGAATTCTCAAGTGAGAACCACCTTTTGCCTGACAAGGAACTTGCAGATTTCCCAATTTGAAAACTGGGAGGGGGGCTGATTCCATCCACATCATTTTCCCCGAAGCTTGATTGTAACACACACGCCGAAGGACTCAGCGCCCCCCCCCCCCAATCCGTGGGAACCTCGGAGTGTGAAATTCCGCAAGGACCATGAAGGTCTTCCACTCTTGAGATGCACAGCAAACCTGTGTCCTGCCAAATCCTTTCAAAGTGCATGTGACCGAAATTCAAACAAACTTCATTTGTTGGACATTTCCTTGGAGTTTTTACATAGAGCATGCTGAAGTAAATTGAAAGTCAAAAGGACCAAAACTGCACAAAGCCTCCCGGTCCTTACGCTTGTAAACAACATAGAGGCGACCTTCCCAAATCTGTGCTGTGGTCAGAGATAAATTTGACCTGGATTGCTTCGGATCGGATGAACGAGAACAAACTTGACAGTTTCGTGGTCATCTTGACACTTGACACGAGTAAATTACTGCGATGCAGAAACAGCAGTAATTACAGGGGTGTGAGAAACGGGGGTTTGAGCCATCAGCGCAGTCATGTTCTTTTCGCCTCCGCCTTTGACCAAATTCTGGATTCGCCCTGGGCTTCTGCTTGTTCTCAATTGGTCAGGCCAAATCACAGGAAATATCCCCAAACAGCCCCACAAACAGAATCTACAGCGTCAGCCACTGTTCTGCTTGGTGGTCGGGCAGGTGCCGCGCTGTGCACTCTTTGTTCGCATCGCTCCATTGTGCAGGGATGCTGCAGTCGCTGCGCGGACAAAGCGAAGCCATCAATCCACACGACGCATTGTCACGCGTTCTGGAGTGGACGCGCAGCAAAGAGCGCGGGACAAGCTTCAGCGCGCGCCGTTTGAAACTGATTGCGCTTTGAAGGCCAGTTTGCAAACTCCGCAGCCCGAAGAATTCAGATCACCTTTGACGTTTCTGGGGCCAGCAGCTCTGAAAGCTAACGAGGAGAACTTGGAACAGGGAATTCAGGCTCCTGATTTTTCCAAAAATTCCTCTTCTTTTTTGCCAGATAAACACTGGAAAGCATGAACAGACCCCAACTCCAGTCAGGCTGAATTAGTCTGGCTGGGATCAGGGCTCAACTCCACACTCGCACTGCCATCTTCCCTTCCCGAAATGCCAACTCCAACCAGGTCAGGACACACGCATGGCTTGGTGGTCAACCCAAGCACAAGGTCGAGTTGTCAACACAAAGCTAAATTGACACGTACATCGTAAATTGAGCAAAATTACTCTGAAAAGTTGTCTTATCATTTGTCATGGTGTCAACAAGGAAATTTGCACATTCAGATGTGCACAAGGCAAGAAAATCTCGTTTTCTTTTCAAGAGAGCTCTACTCCCAAATCCTCCTTGCACAACAAAGTTCTACATTGAGTGGGGATCATCTCTGTAACATCACTCCATTCATTGCATACTCTGTCAATATTGGCAACATTCAGCCGGAGGAAGTGTCATGTTTGAAAACCTCTTCAACCCGTTTTTGGTCAACTCCAGAGTCAAGGCCCCTGGTTCTGACAGAACAAAGGTGCACAGTTCAGTCCAAAAGCATGTGTAACTGTGTGAAAAGCAGTTTGCTCAATTCATCACCACCTGACAAATGAGAACTTCAGCATCACCGGGTCTGTTTGCTGAAAGCTTCATCATTGCGTCAATCGGCATCAAATTCCATGTCTCTACAAACAACGTGAAACATTGACGAATCATTCTCCTCAGAAAGGCGAGCAGAAGGCCAACACAATGTTTGCGATGCCGTGGTGGGTACAAATGTGATTGCACATCCCGTTGCAGGTACATTCCGACAGATGAATCGGACCTGCCCACAGGAACAATCGCAAGATCGTTGCCATGCGAAACCTATGCAGATGAAAAGCGTTCTTTTGACACCAAGATCTCGTCAGTTCGGGACAGCCACAAAAGAATTTCGTTTCAACATCGTGCCGCTGAAACTCACAGGCGAGAAACTACTCGTACTGTGGGTTGATGGGGTACAGAACGATAGGAATCACACAAGAGTTCACACGAGCGAAGATTTGTGCCATTTCAAGAAGCTCGTTGGCATTGGTCGCAACGAAAATCCGTTTTCTCCCAATTCACCAGAGTGGAAGTACCCTCTGTCAGGTTGGGGGTTCGACCCGTGGTGTAAACACGGGAAATCCCAGGGTTCTGTTTGCTTTCCGCCTTCATGTTGGCATTCTGCTCACTTGCTTGAGGGTTTCGTCGCAAACTGTATAAATTTGTCTCGACGCAGTGTCTCGATGCAGATACCCGGTATTTGCATCGGATTCATCCGCATTCTATTCAGGGCAAAGCTTTGTTCTCAAGACAAAGTGAGCATGCATGCAGCGAGGTGCACTTTGTATACATTTGTCCGGATCGTTGGATTCAACAAAACATATGCTCAAGCACACGTTGCGTATGGCAGCACAGGTGCATTCAGGCTGACTGCGCGCACATGATACGTTCTTTCCAAATTGATGCCACACAACATCCTTCCGACTTTCACTCCGTGAAAGAAGATCTACATTTCGCAAAGACCATTCACATTTTTGTCATGGTTCACGCAATATGCACAAACCTTTGAAGGCTCGAGTGCACAACTCTCGCAACATTGACGAAAAGGAGCAGTACGAGTCAAACAGTTCGCTCACCGTGTTCAGGGATTCGAACTTCGCACAAATTTTGTCTGCTGACAGAACCAGATTTGAAACTCGCTGTCTCTGCATTGTTTACCTGGTAACTGTCACTTTCCGACTCTCTAACTCTGTGTGCGTATGTGTGTCCATTTGCGCACCCACCTGCCATGTTGGACTCGTCTGGTGCCTGCAGAAGAGGCGACACCAGGAGCAGAAGGCCGTACGTCAGTGAGAACCCGCATACTCGCGTCACCGTTGCTGCAAGCAAAAGATTAATCTCTGGAGCACGGATTCACACTCGTGAGCACCTGCATCCTCAACCGATTAGTCTTTCGCCGGGGACTTTTCACGTTTTTCACCTGATGGAAGACGAACAAATCACGTCTTTTGATAATTTTTTGCGGTCATCTGTTTGCCACTCGTACAGTTGGGTTGTTCGCTGATCTTCGAGCACACAACTTGCTACAGCAGGCCAAGTTCAACCAGCCTGTACTGCTGATCTGCATGTTTTTCCGGTGATTACAGAGTCCAACAAAAGCATGCGTCTGTCTTGGGGCCTTTTGAATCGCAGGTGGCCTTCACTTTGCTTCCCGTCAGCCCGTCATCCCCAAGTTTGTCTTTATTGTGTCAAATTGAACAGAATTCTGGTGATCGAGGTGGGACCGTGTGAACCACCCAATCAAAGTTGGGTTTGACGTGAACCAAAACCGTACGCACACTGCACAATATCGAAAGTTTGCTGGAAACACGTCCTGCATCAAATGTGAACTCACTCAGTTCAAATTTTGGTTCCAAGAAACCGAACAAACTCACCTCCGAGCAACACCAGAGGCAGAAGAATCCGAAATACTCCAAATGACAAGATCTTGGTCCCCATGTTGTCCCTGCTGTGTGTCGACTGGTATCAGAAGTTGGTCAGGAATGCTCTGAAGCCATTCTTCCTGTGGAGTTGGCCTTGAAACTGTTCTCACTGAAATAGTACGACATAATTCCTGTTACGCGTGCAAGTGTTTGTTGCCGAATTTCGCTGGTGCCTTCAGTGATCACTGTGATCAGAGACGTTGAGCACGGAGCCAGGAAACAAGCTGATATCTATCTTTGCGTCACAATCCACATCTGCACCCAATCTTGTTGACCCAAGATGTTTGATAGACCTGGAGTCTATCCAGTGACCACTCCCACCGATCGGATAAAACCCAGTTTGCGAACTGTATGCAACCAAACTGTTCACTGTTGACACTCGCACCGACTGAACAAATGTCCAAAATCAACAAACTTCAACCAAACACGAAAGTGTTGTGTGGTAGCAGCTTCAGATCTGCCGCCGATTTTCAAAGTGGCAAAATCGTATCTTTGTCCCCACCCAAAACAGAAATCTACAGTTCCTTCTTTCTCGGATTCGTCTTTGACACCTGCCTACAAATAGAGTTTTACCTGAAGCACTGAGTATTGTGACTTCATTCAGGGTAATATCCGCGTGAGAAGTGGAAAGTTGTGTGCATATTTTGTGTCTTCATCACAAGACAACTTTTTTTTGTGCGAAGCGCCACCTGCTGCGCACAGAATCCCCCGGTCCATCCAGGAGAGTCGGTGCAACTTCCGTTTGTATAGCCAAAGGTTGGTAGCGGGAAAATTGCCGATATTTGCAGTTTATTTGCAATGCCAACACAAGATACGGTGTTACTAAAATAATCTACTGGTGATAGAAAATCGTACGATGTATTTGTAATGAACATATTGCTTTTTTCACTCAAGTATGAGGGCATTCTTATGGACGATAATAGGGTTTCCACACACGCCGAGTTTTGACGCCTCTACACCTCTCTTGTCGCCTGCTGACAACAGCCCAGCCCTAGAAGAGTGGTTGTGCTTGAACACACGTGGGCGCTTTTTTCCTCGTGTGGCGACACTTGACGTGGCTGAATTGGAAAGAGAGAGGGCCAGTCCAGGTCCAAAGCTTGAACTTTGGAGTCTGCTCATTTGCTGGGCAAAAAAAATGAGCCTCCACTGTTTGCAGTGGAAATTTTGTGTTGGGGTGGTCAGTTCTGTTGAATTGGTTGCACACCAACCGCAAATTTGCGGTGAGTTTCGGGTCAATCGAATACGTCCCAGGGTTCACTTCGGAAGTTGCATTTGCCTTCAGTTACACTCTGATGGACCTTCTGCAGTAATGTATCCAAATTTGTCTGTTGTTTGTGGGCAGACTGTCCGGATTCTGTCTGGTCTGAAATCATGTGTCACCTTCAGAGATTGGGGCGTACAAACGCTCACCCTTACTGCCTGTTGTGCGCTAATTTGTGGCCACTGGCAATCGACTCGTATTTGCAAAACGAACCGTTGAAAGTGCACGAGCCTCGTGTTGTAAAATCAGGACACAGGAACTTTGCTGCACTTGTTCATGGTATGAGTATGTTTGGTGATGAAGAGCACGGAACTGTTCGGAAAATCCCCCTTCGATTCCGTTCGAACAGTTTGGTGAAAGCTTCCGACACGCCAATGACTGGACATGATTTGTCTTGTGCTGCACTGACTACACATTACCCATGAATTGAAACGAACTGAAACAAAGCTCTTGTTCAGTGCTCGGAGCCACAACACTCGTACTCAAAGTTTGACAACCTTGTAATTTCAACACGAAACTTTGAACGAAGATCGTGCGGTTGCTGAGATTTTATCACGATCACAGCTGCCACAAACATAGTGACATCTGTTGGCATTCCTCTTTCAGAAGCTGGTAACAATGCAGCAGTTGAGCACGTCGGTGTCGGATGCGGCGCTTGCTCTGTCGGCACTGCACGCCGCCTGGCGTCTCCTCGGGTCCTCCCTCTGCGGCGTCATTGGATTTGGACTGGTGGGAGTCGCTGCTGTGTGGGGAGTCTACAGGTACGATATACGAGCATGCAGTCACGCAGAAATTCCGAGGGGGAAACTGCAAGTCTGTTCCATCGTGTTCAAGACTTCACGACAATTTGGCTTTGTTCTCTTCGGCTAATTGCTGATTGAACCTTGTTCACTTGATTCCAATTGATCATGACAACAGACTTGTATCCCCCTCGAGGCTGGTTCAAAAAGTATTTTCCGTCCAGTTCAACTGGTTGGTGTCGACATCAAAAGAAACCCACACTGACTTCTTTTGTCAGCTGGGTACAAATCGTTTTCTTCTCCCAAACATGACGAGCACACCTGCACTTCAATTTTCATTTCAGAATTTTCACTAAATTTCAGATTCGCCTTGAAAACCACTCAACCGGATGTTGTGAGAAAGCACGAGTTTCTCTCGTGGTTTGCCAGTGTCATCGGCACATCCTATCTCGCCGCAGCTTACTACAGACAAGAAGACATCGCAGTCATGGCCAACGCCCACGTCGCTCTGTCACTTGCCGTGGTGCTTCTCAGGCGATATCTGACGGATTCAGCGAATGCCCTTGCCACAGAACTGACAAGTGGATCTGCTATCATCTCCACGCTGCTGTTCAGCATTTTTCATTTCAATCCGTACGGTATTATCGGCGCTTCTTTGTACGCGTTCGCCGGTCTTGCTGTTTCGAGCGAAGGAGAATGGCATGGGATTCCGAGAGTGGACATCTTCCATTATGTTCTGGCCATTGGAAACATTTCATTGATGCTGGGATTGTCGCGAGCATCTCCTCCGGTGTATTATCGACCTTCAGTTGTGGGCGTTTAATTGAGTTCAATCTGCCCAAGTTTGACTTTGTTCGTCCAGCGCAGACAATGCTTGCTGGAACACTTTCCAAGTTGCAGCTGTTTTTTGCAGCATTTCTTCTTCCAAGTGGTCGTCACACGAGGCAGCTTTTTCTGTTTGATTTGATCGAATGAATTGAATCTTGTGAAAGCACACGAAAATAACCATTTGCAGTTTTCTAACAATTTGAAGTGTTCTGCTGAAGCAATGTCTAAAACTCTGTTGTAAATCTTATTTATGAGATCAGCTGCGTGTGTGATGGTGTCGATCAGTATGAAAATATCGATGAGTTCAGAAAGGAATTCATACGCCGTTGCCGTGTCGTTGTGTACGAGAGTTGTAACACAAAGTTCCTTCGTTCCTGTTTTCTGTTCCTGTTTGGTTCTTCTGGATTAGATTACGGTCACCAGCAGCTGTTGGTCAAAATAAAAGTGTTTGTATTTGTACATGGTCAGAAACAAAAAAAAAAACTTGTTGGAAGACTGAGCAGACCTGCAGTGTAGCACTCGTTGTCGTGTGTGCATTGCTCCAAAACTTAAGCTTTTGCGCCAGAAGGGAACAAATTGGAAACTTTCTGAACCAGATGGACTTGTTGCCTTGCTCATCACGTTGAGTTTCCAGTTGGCACGAAAAACGAATGCAATTGGTGGGTCAGACGGCTGAAACACCTGCTTGCCTTCTGACTAAAAGTTTCTGCTTTTCGTTTTTCCAAGAGAGACCGTGCAGTAGTCTCTTGTGCAGCTTGATGAAAGACCTGATGGACAGGAATACCAAAGAACTGGTTGCAACCCGTGTTAAATTTCTGCACGCACGCGATTGTGCACGAAAGCGCGTCGGGAGAGCGTGTTGGACGTAATCCATGAGAAACGAATGGTGCCACGAAACTCAGCCAGCTGGCATTCTGATGTCAGTACACTTTCAGATACGCAGTCGGTTTCTGCACCTTGTTGGTGTGAGACATTTGTGGGGCTACGCCCACCCCTGAGACACGTGCTTGATTCCCTATAAATATTTACGTATTGTCTGATTGGCCGAGATGCAGAAAGTGCCCGGATGTTGACGTCAGGTCAGATCACGTGACCCAAACCTTGCAAGGAACATCAACAAAGATGGCAGACGTAGCTGGCCCTTCGGGTGAAAATCCGAATGAAACCCCACACTTAGATGAAGAAAACAATGAAGTTGAAGAGCCAGAAGAGAAGAAACCGAGACTTGAGACAAAAGAAAAGAAGAAGGAGTACAATTTGGAGGACAGACTGAATGGAATCCTGTGTTGTGCAGTCTGTTTAGATTTGCCTAACGTCGCAGTTTTCCAGGTTTGTGCTCAGCTGTTTGACCCCATTTTGCAACAAAACCCAGTCTGAGCCGAGATATTGAGCAACGTGTTACCTTCAAATGAAAGGAACCTGTTGTCATTTGCAAGCAACGTGGGGCAATTCTAGGACAAGGTGTTGCAAGAGCTGCCATTTTGCACGATGACATTTTGTAAACAAACCAGCAGGCGATTGTGTCTTCCTTTGAACGTTGAAAGTGAAACGCCCTTTTCAGCTACGCACACACGCTTTTCCCCATGTTTTCCTCCAGTGAGTTGTCGCTTTCACAAAATGCTGTTCCGTGCCAAACAGGGTGAATATATGTTCGGCTGAATTGGTGTCGATCTCGTGGTCGGATAAACTGCAGCCTGCAGCGAGAAACAGAGAAACTGGACGTCCATAGTGAAATTTGTTTGAACAACATTGTTGTGCTTGTAGATCTGTTTCGCAAATGCTGCAGAAGAAAAGTTTCACAGATTCAGATTCCGTACGACAATCGTAGTTGGTACGAGTAAAATGCCCTTCGTGTCGTGCGTGCGCCAACAGCATTGAAGGTCACCGTTGACTGCTTTCAGTGCAGAATTTACGACTCAACAGACGTGTGGATTCAGATGATCATGACGATGGCTTTCGTTTGTTCACGTGATGTGCACAACAATGTCGATGCACCAAAGGATAAAACTATGCCTGGAATCTTGCCAGCCACATCGCTCCCTCGAAACCACCTTTCCCAAGTTGTGTTGTGTGTGATAAACAGAGCTGACAGCATATGATCATGATGAAAAGTATGATATCGCGAGCTGCACGCCATCGCGTGAGTCATTTTCCAAGGCAGGTGCTGATGTGCTGCCTGTTTCACTGAGATCATCCACCCTCGTTTCTCTGATCAGAGATCTTCCAAACCTGTTCAAGGACTTTTTCAATAATTATGCACAAAGATCTGAAAATGAATGTTGTTCCTTCTCGCCATGTCAGTGTTGGTTGAAACTTGAGAGAAGGCACTCGGGTCAAGCTGTGTTTTGCTTTTCTGATCGAGCCACAACCTGACGTTTGTTGTGCGGGGTGCAGCTGTCAGACTCTTACGACGTTCGAGTAGATCTCGTACTCGCTCGTATACGAGGGTGATCTCAATGCCGGCGGTGCAAGTAGACATGCCAAATCATGCTGTATCAGGATTGTGCAACAGAGGTTAATTGCTGTCGTCAGCGCGATTACGTTGGTCATGCCGACCTGTCCCTATCTGCCCTTGAGGGTCACTACTCTGTTGAGATGTTGAGGTCTTGGAATGTGCTTTTCCGACGCTCTTTCGGTGCCAGGCATTGCAGGGACAACACGCCCAAGATGAAGAGAGTAACCGCGCTGGATGACAAACTTGTGCAAAGAATTTGTGTGTTCTTCTGTGTGAAACTAGGTTGGTCGTACAGTGCGACCAAATCTCGGCTGCAGGAAGTGTTTGGCGACAGGACTT
>JAAUXT010021918.1_pt1 | contig 11235 bp, 14 predicted proteins | sample 7278171 | NCBI WGS metagenome assembly JAAUXT01 (sample SAMN14350112, study PRJNA611818) | marine sediment metagenome | isolation source: surface marine sediment (1.8m) | place: French Polynesia: Moorea | collected 2018-08 | reverse complement strand
TGGGGCAGTCATGGTTGTGCACTGTCATCTCCGGATGTTTCCTCGCCACTGGAACTGCTTTCTGAGTCTGTGTCTTCACCAAAGACGATTTCCAGACCATGTTCAGCTGGGCCAAAACAACACAAAACAGAGACGGAATCCCATGTCTGCTTGTTGCGGTAGCGAAACGCCGACTGCCGTGCACCCACTGAACTTAGATCGATCCTGACACCATTGTCTGGCATCGTGACACAATCCTTCCACTCTCAAAACTTGCTCCTGACACTTGTCAGCATTCCTCACAACGACCAAGAAAAAACAGTGCACCGAAAAGTGGATTTTTCCGGACAGAAACCGCATATTCCTGGACCTCCCTCGTATGACTCTCCTGAAAATGTTTTCAGATATTTTTCAAGAGAAACTACGACCGCCCGGTGAAGCACCGCTGCGAGAAGGGCGTCAAGGTGCGCAAGCCTCGCCGGAAGCTGCGCAAACCGGAAGTGCTCACCTGCCCCGGCTGCAGGATGCGCAAGTGCAGCCAGGCAGGCATGGCCATGGAAGGTACGACTTCAGTGATCTGGTTCTCCAGGAATTGTTTCGGGGGAATGAAGGAAGGAGAACAAAGTCTTGGAACTTTGTTGTGGAGCCTTGACCACCCACAACCGATCTCGTGTGTACATGTAACGGTTGAAATTTCTTGGTGTGATCGGCAGTCATCTTCTTGAACAAAAGAAGTGTCCCTGTTCCTTTTGCGGTGTCCTTTCAGCAATTCGCAAGGGAAGGTACACGTATGCTGTGAAATGCGAGTACTTCTTGAAGAGTCAGAAGATGCAGGCAGGAGACAGATTGGATGGAGTGGGGAATTCGGTTGACAACAGATCCAGTTCTGAGTCCAACGACGCGCAAGGCTCCCCACCAGAAGAGAACCTTTTCATAATCCCGAAGAGGGAAGAATGTTCTGAGCTCGCGAGTGTCAGCGCATCCAGGGAAGAGACCGTGTCAACGTTCGCTGATGTACGCAATGCAAATCAAGTTCCTGGTGCTGTTTTTCCTCCAGTAACGTCTTCTTATGACGAAGGACTTCGATCACAACCGACAGTGACTGCAGATCCAATGGAAACTATTGACGTGGCACAACTGCAAACCCTGTCAAGAATTCCTGTCCAAAGCACTTTACGCGTGACACAAACACAGACGATGCCTTTGACAATGACAACCGCAAAGACCTCAAGAAACGACGTCAAGACTTCCGGCTCTGATCAACCCACAACCTGGCACCCAAGGCAGCCTCCGGGTGGACGTCCCCTTGGCTTCGCCGAGCCCGGCGCGTGTCTGGCGGTGGCGCCGGTGCCTCCTCCTCCCGGGGAGCCGCGCGTCCCGGCTCCGATGTACCGCGAGCCGAGCAGCGCGCTGCTGGACGTGCAGCGACTCGCCTCGCGACTCTCCGCCATGTTCCTCTCCTGCGGAACCTTCACCCCAGGATTCTTCGCTCGCATTCGCGACATCGAGCAGTGCTATGTGGTAGGTTTCTGTACCGCTGTCTTCTCGACAGTATGTTCAGGTGTTGATATGAACTCGTACCAACCAATGGAAACGTCTCGAGCACAACTTCGGGAAAACATCTGCGAGTTTCACCTGCAAGCGCGAGGACATTTGTCCCCATGGCTTTCTGCAGTCGTACATCCATCCACAATGTCGCATGCATCTCCCACAGAACCACAAGGCGGTGAACGCGCAGCTGGGGCCGAGTCCGCTCCCGGCGGAGGAATACCGCGCGCTGTACGAGCGCACGGGCGTCGACGTGGACGGGCGGCAGGAGAAGCTGACGAGCCGCTTCATCTCCCTCGAGAAGCGCCTCCGCAGCTACGTCGCCTTCGTCAAGAAGATCCACGGCTTCGCGCAGCTCCCCAAGATCGACCAGGAAATGCTCTTCAAAGGTCTGTGCAGCGGCGTTTGTCTTTTTTCCGAAAACAACTTTGGTTGTTTTACACGCATGCGATCTGTCACACACAACAGACACACACACACACACACACACACACACACACACACACACACACACACACAGCACAACACACACATCTCCTGTCCACAAAACAGCAAAGACAGGGCTAAAGTTTTGAGCACCGCGGAGCAAGAAAACTCAATCCTTTGTATAATTCTTGCAGCTAACCACACGGAGATCGGCTGTTTGTCCGAATACAGAGCCTACAACGTCTGTCTGGGGCTGAGAACGCTACCAGAAGGCATTGTCCTCGACTATGAAGTGAGTACAACCTGCACAATGGAAATTTGGAAATGAAACACCCAACAAAACGTATTCACTGTGCACGGTGTCTGACACACGTCTCGATTTGGGCTTCAACACTTTGAAAGACCAGAGACAAATATGCACGGAGGAGAGTCTGTGCCTTTGAGAGACCTCTCAGAACCCCCCCCCCCCGGTATTATCTTGTGCAGGATTTGCTGAGCACGTCTCACGGGGACTACGTGGACCTGCTGTTCAACATCGCCGAGAGGCTCCAGAAGCTGAGCCTCACAGAAGACATGTGCAACATGCTCAAGTGCGTCGCTCTTTTCTCGCCTGGTGAGTTTTCTGTGAAGATCAGCCTATTTTGGGAAACGCCTTTTTGTACCTCACACACTCACAGAGATCGGGCATGGGTTGACGATAAAGAGTCAACCCTGAGTTGGGACATTCTGGGGCTTTCAAATAGATCTGGACGCTTTGAACATTTTATTTGGAATAAACGTCAGACTCTGTACACACACTGCCTGAGTTACGTATCGTGGTTCCCTGCGCCTCCTCCCGCAGAGTTCTGCACGACGCCGGCGGGACGCGCACAGACGGCGCGGCAGCAGAACCTGATGCTGCGCGCGCTCGAGCTGCTGCTGCGCCACACGCACCCGCGCGGAGAGGACGTGCTCGCCAAGGCCGGACTCATCCTCGCCGACATGAAGCTGCTGCGAGACAAGTGCGTGAGAAACTCATCGTGAGGGTGGAGACTGTTTTTGGCCGTGATCTTCGTCACGGTTCTCTCTCTGTCTCTGCCAGTCTCACTCTCTCACTCTTTGCCCAGCTCCCTCTCTATTCTCTCCCGTCTATTCGCTTCCTTCTCTTGTCTGTCTGTCTGTCTGTCTGTCTGTCTGTCTCTGTCTGTCTGTCTGTCTGTCTGTCTGTCTGTCTGTGTCTGTCTGTCTGTCTGTCTGTCTCTGTCTGTGTCTGTCTGTCTGTCTGTCTGTCTGTCTCTGTCTGTCTGTCTGTCTGTATCAAGCGCCAAGCGTGTGTGTACGTGTGCGTTCTCTGGGTGCCGCAGAAACAAGAATAAGCATGCAGTATGACCTTGCGTTTCTTTCAGAGGATCACAAAACAGATTTATGAGCATTGAAAGTCAGCAAAAATCAGCAACAAACACCAAAATGAAGACCCCCTTCATGGGGGCATCAGTGCAAAAAGAATACATTCCCCTATTGAATCGTTTGCAGGTGTGCCAGAGAAATTCGCATGACTTCGATCGACTTTCCAAAGCTCTACACTCCGCAGCTCGTGAACGAAGTTTGCGTGGAGTTCCGCTGACAGTCGTTTCGCCCCTTGCAACGGTGGCTACACGCGCTCAAATCAGTATTGCGCAAAGTCTCTACAGGCTCAAGATTTTGAGGTTTGGTGAAACTGCAGACAGTATCAAAGAGAAAAATACAAAATTCCAAATGCTTTGAAAGTCTTGAGTTTATCATCTTGCTTGAACACTATCAGGATTTTGTTCACAGCGGCGTCAGTTTGAGGCGGATCCCGTTGACGGCTCTCATGATCAGTTCCTGGCGCCGCTCGGGGATGTGCTTCGCGCTCACCTCCATCTTGTAACTGTGCAAAATAATTGCAGAACTATGACATGACTGCGAATTGTACTTGTAACTCGTAAAACTGAAAGCATTTGTAATGTGCGAATTGTGTGGCGAAAGACAAAAGCAGCCAACAATCAGACCCCGGCCCAGAGAAAAAAACAGATTGCGATGAAACTACAATCCCCGAGCTGATTATTTTTAGAGGCATAGAAAGGGTACCTGATCAACAGTTTGCCGATGATGGCCCTCATTTCACTAAGCGCGAAGTTCTGACCGATGCAGTTCCTGTGTGCGAAACACGCTGATTTTGAGTCAGACTGTTTACCAAACCTGGACAGGAAAATCAGAGTTCAAAGTGGATAAAAGAAAGACACTGACTATAAGGTAACAAAGTGATTACCTTGGTCCAGCAGAGAAACCCACAAAGGCGTGAGAGTCTCTGTTCCTGGAGTTTTCAGGAGCAAATCTTTCTGGCTTGTACTCCTGAAACAACACAAAGGCTTGAAATTGGGCGTTTTTTCCTGAGTTCGTTCATTCTTGAGATCAGACAACTATCTCCCAAACAAGAACCTCTGTCTCGGAACAAAAGACCGTCCAGAAAAAAGATTGGACGTGAACACATCAAGAAACCCCTTTCTGCATGTCTGCAGGTTCTCACCATGTGATCCTCTCCCCAGACATGGGGATTGTGGTGGAGACTAAAGATGTGAACCACGAATTGCGTGTGTTTGGGGAAGAGAACACCTCCGATTGTCAGAGGTTGGGAAAGTTCTCTGCCGATGCCCGGGACGGGAGAATGAACTCGCATGGCTTCCTTGATGCACTGCGTCAGGAACGGAAGTTTGCTCAGATCATCCCTGACAAAAAAAAACAACTTCATTTGAATATGATGTGGAACGAAAAGACGGTCATTCAGACAACCAGTGGACAACTTACCATTCGAACCTGGTTCCACCATCAAGGAGATCTTGTACCTCCTCTCTGGCCTTGTCCTGAATGTCTGGATGTTGAGCCAAACAGTAGAGCGTCCACGATATTCCAGAAGCTGTCGTGTCATGGCCTGAAAAAAAACACAGTTAAAATTGTCCTTCATATCAGAAAATTTACCGAAGTGCGTTGTGAGTTTTTTCCAGAGCAATTTTGGGGTTTGGTGTGAAACTAGATGAGGAACAAAGCAAGCATCACAAACCCTCGAAGAGGAAGGTGTCGACCTCCTCTCGGATCTCCAGGTCCGTCAGACCCTTCCCGTCCTCGTCCCGGGCCGACAGCAGAATGTCCAGGAAATCCAGGTATCGCTTTTCAGTTCGTGCAACCCCAGACTCCTGTGGATCATGAGTAATTCAGTTTGAATCCCCAAGGCTCTCGTGGCGTCATGTTTCATTTGCAGAAACTGACTGTTGTTGTGTCTTTGTCAGACCTTTTAATAACTCACCAAAGCTTTCTTCCTCTTCTGGATGACATCGTCTGCCACTTGATGCACGTATTCGCAGAGTCTCTTGAACTTCCGTCCCTCAGGTGACAAGTAGTAAATCAAGTCCGTGAACAGCCAAATATTGCTGAAACCAGCAAGGCTTTTTTTGTCCTGTTCTTCAGCAAACAGAAACAACGCAACACAAAATTTTCTTGCGGAGACAGGTGGACTGTTCAAACTTACAAAAGCCTGGAAACGACCAACTTCGCCAGTTCCACAACTGCAGCCACATACGGGTGGTTTTCACTGTGACAGGAAGTGAAACCCAGATTTCAACAATCACATCACAGACGCCATTGCATCACAACAACTGAAACAACGGTGTTGTTCCTGTCTTTTTCTGGTGCCTTCTACTCATCACTTTTCTCACCCGTCTGACTGCACATCCTCTTCGTACGAGAAAGCGCATTTGAGAACTGTCTGCAGCGTGCTCAGACTGACCGCCCGGAAGATTTCCACGCAGCCTTCCTCGTCCCTCGGCAGGACCATGAGCTGCCTCTGGAAGCGTACAGAGCCACAATGAAATTGAACAAGTCCCAGTTTGTCCAGACATTATTTGGCTTTGTCACCTGCAACCAGAGCTTCAGTGTTCTGTCTGATGTATTCAGTCATTCACTCACAATCAGGGCTTCAGCGCAATCGTTGTAGATCTGGGCGTAGGGCTTGAGGACGTCGAAGTGGAAGCCTGGAGTCAGAAGGCGACGGTTCCGAGCCCAGCGAGGCCCGTCCGCGATCAGCAAACCTCGACCTGAAAATTATACAAGCACCATGACTTTGTTCATTGTCTTCAACAATTTCAAAAGCTCTCTGGTGAACTTTGATTTCAAACCCACCCAGCCAAGGCAGAGTGCAATAGTAGGGGCCATTGGAGAAGATCAGTTTTGGCTCCGCTGTTTTCAGCAGATCTTTGATTGGTTCTGGATGCACCAGAAACACCACAGGTCGAGTTGGACCCATCCACAGCCGGTACCACTTCTTGTGCTCTGATGCGAGGCCCAGCATCCACTGCAACCCCTTCTCCCCTGGTCCCGGGTGCTGCATGAAACACATGAAGAAGCAAGTTGCAATGCTACCAAAGCAATACTTGTGGCAAATCTTCACGATGGCATTTTACTGTGAAATGTATGTTCAAAGAATGCTGAGAGCTGGAAAACTTGAATGAAACCTGGTGGATGTTGCCGGTCAGAATGCGTTTCGGAGGTCCAGGAACGTTCTTGTCAACCGCAGATCCAGGACGGAACACGACCTTCCAGTAGAAACTGCAGGCGTTCAGTACGTAGTATGTGATCGGAACTGCAGCAGCTGAACGAGTCAAAGAAAGCGCAGCAGTTGTAGTAGGAAAGGACACGAACACGATCCATATCTGGCAACTGATACTCGACTGTGTGGGCTTTGGTTCCCGGGCAAGAGAGCCTGCAGTCCGGCAAGATGGTGAAGTACGCACCATTGTCGCTCGCAACTGGAGGTTGTAAAATTGAATTCCTGCCGCGCTGGCCTTGGAATTCGGGTTTCAAAATGTCAGCAGACGTTTCATTGTGATTTCAGTTCTGATTGACACCGAAAGGCCTGGGCCTCAAGATTTCTCTCTTTTTATATCAACTTCAAGGACAAAGTTTTCTGTCGATCATCGTGCAAAAAGTTGCAGGCAAGCCTCAGCCACAACCCTTGTGTGAGCATTTGGCTGTGACGACGCAGAGCAAAACTCTCAAGACAACCGACAATCACTTTGTGCTGCCTGTTTAAATTTCGTAGAGTGGTGGCGTTTGTGTGAGCGCGAATCGTTTCATCGATCCTGAACTGACTTCGTCACCAACGAGCATGTCACAAGTATTTTTTTACTGAATCTCATGAGGGAAAATCATGTTTGCCACATTTTGGGTCAATGGACATTGTCAATTGCAATTAATCCTTGAATGAATTGGGATATCAAGCACTGAATTACACTGGAACTTGCCCAGACACTGCTGAACTCGCAATACGAGTATACCTCGTATATTTTCATGCAGCTGAACACGAATATTTTTCACTTATGCGCTCGAAACACGAGTTACCTGCTGTGAGTGCCAGTGAAATTTGCCTGGACGAGACGTTGTTCAGTCCAAGACTCTCCAGGATGGACCAAACATCGAGCTCCTTCAGTTTCAGCAAACTCTCCATTGTTCCTTGTTGACTCCACAGGTTCTACTTATATTGACGATTTCACACGCGAGTTGCAATGATACTCTGCTGGACTACAAGCGCAGGTGTTGCAGCTGGTTCTGTTTCACCAGACGCAATGCCAACATAACACCATAAACGTCCATCAAATGCACCAAATGCCATGAGTACTCCACATTATGTTCTAGATTGTCGAACACGCATCACGCACCACTTTTCACTTGTGCAAATGTCGTCTGAACTCAGTGACCCGTGTCGCTCAGACATGAGTATGACCAAAACAAAATTGGTTTTCATCAGAACGCTTTTTGTTACTTGGTGTCAGGACAAAAACATCTCAGGCAATGTGTTCATCAGCAGTCTGCAAGCACTGAACCGCAAAATGAGCCAATATGATAGCGAGCGCAAAATGTCAATCGCCGCACGTTTGCTGTCAGCGATTTGATGCGCAAGTGTTTCAAGTGTTGAGCAACAGCGTCTCTTGTCCATACTGGAATGAGTCAAACCATGTACTCCACTTTCTTCATGTGCACGACGAAGTGCAAAGACTTTGAGACAAGGATGTCTACGACGGACAGCAGCAACACGCAACAACAAAAACAACAACAGCAACAGCAACACTGATCCGTGGCCCTTGCCTGGTCTGAAAATTAAATGTGCGCAAAACAAGTTTGCAGCAATTGTTTTCTGATGGACACAAAAGTGGGAAAGCCGGTGGGGATTTATCAAAAAGACCAACCCATGTGCGTCATCTCTCAGTTTGCACAAATTTTTCAGAGCCAGACTCATCCTCCCTGCTGCTGTTCTGGTGCACAGGTCAGAGCGGCGTCAGTTTGAGACAAATGCCGTTCGCGGACTTCATGACGAGTCTCTGATGTTTCACTGGAAGTCGCTTCTCGCTCGTTTCCAACTTGAAGCTGCAAAACAGGTCAAGAGGAAGGTCAACGTTTCCTTCGTACGGCCTGAAAGCACACAAGTCCAGATATACTCTGCCAATGAGATACTCAGCACCTGTTGAGTACTTTCCCAATGATGGCTCTCATCTCACTCATCGCGAATGTCTGGCCAATGCAGTTTCTGAAAGACAGAGTGCGTTGAAAGAATTGTGTTGTGACGAACAGACCAAGCACAGTGCGAACTGAGATTGGATTCTGAGAGGATCAATTTGGCACAAATCACATGCAGCAGAATGATCAATCACCTTGGTCCAGCAGAGAACGGTGCAAACGCAAAAGAATCCCTGTCTTGGCTGTTCTCGGGGTTAAAACGTTCAGGTTTGTATTCCTGGAAGAACAATTGATGTTGTTGAGCAACAGTTGTCAACCTTGCTGAAATCAACTGCAGTTCATGCCACATGTCACAAAATGTGTGACTGAAACTCTGACTGACCATGTTGTCCTCTCCCCAGACATGAGGATTGTGGTGTAAGGCGTAGAGGGAGACGGTGAATCTGGTGTACTTTGGAAAATCAATTCCTCCAATTGTCAAGGGTTGCGTGAGCTGTCGTCCAATGTAGGGAACTGGCGTGTGCAATCTTATGGTTTCTTTGATACACTGAGTCAAGAAAGGTAGTTTGCTGAGATCTTCCCTGCAAGAAACCCAAGAATGACAAAGTCGATTGAAAGAAATTGGAAGAATTGTTCTTTGTTGTCTTCAGGTGGCTTGATTTTGATGCTTGCCAATGCTTACCATTCAAAACGGCTTGATTCTCCCAGCACGCTCTGAACTTCTTCTCTCGCCTGTTGTTGGATCTCAGGGTGTGCAGCCAAACTGTACAATGTCCAGGATATGCCTGACGCCGTGGTGTCGTGACCTGTAATCAGAGAAAAATGCTTTCTACGTATTATCCTGAATTCTGAAGAGATGAAAGGTGTTGGCTCCATCAGCAATTATTTTGAAACTACAAAAACTTGTCTTTACCCTCGAAGAGGAAGGTGTCGGCCTCCTCTCGGATCTCCAGGTCCGTCAGGCCCTTCCCGTCCTCGTCCCGAGCCGACAGCAGGATGTCCAGGAAATCCAGGTACCGCTTCCTCTCCTCCATATGTATACCAGACGCCTGAAGACAAAATAGAGAATAGTCTCTTTTCCTGATTGGTCTTGTATTGTTCTGTGCACGAGAAAGACATTTTGACAGTTGATGGCTGCACCCACAACCAAAAGCCTTTTTCATGGATGAAAGTGCACGGTACGTAAAACTCACCCGAGTCCGGCGTCTGTTTTGTATGACGTTCTCAGCAACACTGTGGACATAATCGCACAGCTTTTTAAATCTTCGACCTGCAGGCGACAGGAAGTAGACGAAGTCCGTGTACAAGAGTAGGTTGCTGAAACAAAATGTCAGTTTTTCAAAGTTTTGACAAATCGCAGTTGCCAATCGCTTGCGGTCGTCTGACAGCCACGAAATGATTTGGAATGCGGTGAACTCACAAATTTCTCTTGAGCACAAGCTCGGTCAATTCCGTCACTGCAGCGACGTACGGGTGGTTCAATCTGCAAAGAAAATTGGCGTGCGATGTGACCCGTTGGTGATACTCGTAGCTCAATTTCCAAGGTGCTGTGGAAGTTTCAGCAGTGTCAACTTCGACGGAAAGATGTAAAAAATATATCTTGTCTTGCTCTGTGCGGAGGTCTCAAACCCAAGCACGCACAATTTCTGTCAGCGTTGCACGTGCGACTTTCAGTCCAGAAAATGAGAAGGGTGGAAAAAGCGAGTTTTCACCAAACACACTGTCACACACTATTTTGTCTTGCAACTAAATTTGTGCTGTTTCAACTGACGTGGTGTGGCGGGTCTCACCCTTCTGCCTGCACATCCTCCTCGGAGGAAAAGGCGCATTTGAGGACGGTCTGCAGGGTGCTCAGACTGACCGGCTTGTAGATGTCAACGCAGTCCTCTTCATCCCGAGGGAGATCCATCAACTGTGTCTGCATGAAAGTAGAAAGCTTGAGAGATTTGGAACAAAACGCACGGTTTCGCACAAGGCCATTTTCATTTTGTGACGTGTCCTTCAAAGCACGAATCAGTTGAAGAAGATGACAAACTGTGCTGTAATATTTACGATCAAGGTCTCAGCGCAATCGTTGTAGATCTGGGCGTAGGGCTTGAGGACGTCGAAGTGGAAGCCTGGAGTCAGGAGGCGACGGTTCCGAGCCCAGCGAGGCCCGTCCGCGATCAGCAAACCTCGACCTGCAAGAGTCCATGGGAGCAGAAAAAGTTCAAAAAGGGGCTTGGGCTTTGTGAAAGTCAACGAGTGAAATGACAAGGACCAAAATGTTGGATAAAGCACAAACACACACGTACCCAACCAAGGCAAGACAGTATGGTACGGCCCCGAATGATGCACCAGCTTGGGCTCCGTTGTCTTGAGAAGTTGCTTTGTAACTTCTGGATGCACCAGAACGACAACAGGGCGCGCGGGTCCAAACCACAGTCTAAACATTGTCTTGTGCTTTGCAGAAAGCTCCACTATCCAATCCAGACCTTCCTTTACTGCCCCAGGATGCTGCAATCGTTGCAAAACGCACGAATGAAAGTGAAAACATTGGGCACTGAGTATCAGGTTTTCTGCTGACGTGTTTCAAAGCAACATTCCAAAATCTTCTCTGGGGGACCAAAGGGCCTCTCTGGTTAAGCTCCTTGTTTTGCCCATTCGTCTTTGCCTTTCAGTGCAAAAAAGAAAATTTGATTTAAAAATAGCTCCATGGAGCTCGCGGTGATTTGAGGAAATTTCAGTTTCTCTGATTTGGGTTGCTCTGATTTGGGTTGCTCTTATTTGAACTTTTTG
>JAAUXT010096686.1_pt1 | contig 11236 bp, 10 predicted proteins | sample 7278171 | NCBI WGS metagenome assembly JAAUXT01 (sample SAMN14350112, study PRJNA611818) | marine sediment metagenome | isolation source: surface marine sediment (1.8m) | place: French Polynesia: Moorea | collected 2018-08 | reverse complement strand
TGTGCGAAATGGAAGGGAGACAGTTGCACACTGTCTAAATATTCTGGACTTGAGGAAAGTCGCACTTGTAATGGAATTAGGCTACCAAAATTACTCCAACAACATCGACGCGCCCTTTGAGATGTTCACCTCAATTGCAGTTGTGGACAGGCAAATAACGGAATTAGGCTACCAAAATTACTCAAACAACATCGATGCGCCCTTTGAGATGTTCACCTCAATTGCAGTTGTGGACATGCAAATAATGAGCACAACTTTCTAAACTGCTGTGCGCACAACTTCTCCCGCCAAAAAATAAACCCCGCCCTAGAGGAAACCGCGCGAAATGCGCTCAGCTCCCATGCGAGCTTGTGACACCAAAGCACGGAAAGCACTGATGCTCCATACAGAGCCCGTGCCACCAAGTCATACCCAGTCCAAATTGCTCAGATAGGAGTCAGTGACGGTCCCCTTACAATCGCCGTCTGAGTGCCTGGGCGCCGCTAGTGTTAATGCCAAAGCAAATTTCCTGGGTTTTCATTCAGTTTCAACTCTATTCACACAAGTGAAAACACTTCCTCACAAACATGCAAAACCAAGCATTTCTGAATTTTTAAAACTTAATTTGTGCAGTGTGATCCCTGTCTGTTACCTCAGGTTGTACCTGTCAATAAAGAGGTTTGTTTGAAAGGTCTGATCAATTGAGGTTTGCATGCAAAATGGCAGGTGTTGTCTTGATATGAAATAAAATGAAGGCAAAATTGAAGTTGAATTTACGTTTGCGGGATGGACTGACAAAAGCACCGGATTCTGCTGCACTCGGTCCCCAGGTCTCCAGGTCTCCAGGGTATTAGAGACCTTTAGTTGCAACATGTGTGACGCTCCCGTGCCACGTGCGATGTGGCATTTCACTCTGGATAATCTGTGCTGAATTTCCTTCACTCTGTGTTGTGAGGTATTCCCAATTTGAATCATTTTTCTGACAAGGGACAATTTCTTTTTTTGCAGAGCAATTCTGTTTTCTCAAAGAATTTGGTCTCTAAGAAACCAAAGGTTGTTTTCCAAAATGCAAAACAAGGGAAACTGATTTCCAGCCTGAAATGCCACGTTGCATGTCCCACTTGTGCCTCTCCCACGTGTTGCAACTAAAAGTCCCCAATGAATCACAAAGTGCATCCTTTGCTGGGAAACCCACTTTGTGCTTACCAATTCGGGTTCCAAATGATGGTGCAGTCCGAATCCGACCAACTAGTCACCTGATGTCATCAAATGTTGGATTCTTGCGTACACACATTTCATTTCAAGCCAATGCCACTTGTTGCATCCTTGATACAAAAAATATTGGGTTGTGAAGAGAAGTGGTCCAAAATAACACCACAGGACTTGTTATGCCGGAGGGTGAAAGTCAAACTGAACCAGTTTTACAAAGAGGTTGAACAGATGTTTTTTGTTTTGTTATTCAACTTGTGGAATTCAAATGCTGTTCTCTCCCCAAGGTTCAAGCCCACCCCAGCCAAGTATTTTTGTATGCAATGCGTGTTGGATTTGTTTTGGCTGGCATTGAGAGTGAAGCATGTGGGTCACCAGCTGAAATAGACCATCTGTTTTCCCTGACAAGTCCATTGTGCTGGGACGAGTGCTAGAGAAATAGTAATGTCAAATGCCATGAGGTCTTTATTTCCCTGATGTGCATGAGCAGCATTGAATTGTCCAATGCCCTCTGCTCTTGACTTGAAGCTGAACCTGAATCAAAACATGTCAAAATCAAAGCTGGGATCTTCAGACATCAAAATATTTAGCAATCCTTTGTATCATTCCCTCTCATTTACAATGCATGCTGGTCCATTTGATTTGTGCAACTGTGTATCCCTGTGTATCAGTTGATTGACTTATGGAACAGAACCACTGGTGAATGCAATCCAAGTTATGATGTTCACACAGGGTCCAAGTTGACACAGGGAGCAAAGCTCAAATTGCATCCCAAAGTTCAGGTTTGTTCATCAGCTTTACAGGGGCACACATAGTCCAGTTTCATTCCAAATGGATCATCTGTGAAACAAGTCCAGTTGGGAGGATACAGGTCATCTCTGCAGTATTTCAGCTGCTTTACGTTGTGCATAGGTGGGTGATAATAAATCACCTCCCCTCCAGCCAAAAATGAGCTCCACCAACCAAAAGTACCTGCAATATAAGGGAAAAAGTGACTGATACAAAACAGTTTTCAACTATTAAAAATCCCATGATTGATCACATATCACAGATACCAAACTGTTCAAACACAAAGGAGAATCTTGTTGATAAATATGCAAAATTATCTGAATCTGATGTCAAAGCAAATAACATAACATCCAAAAATTTGGATGTCACATTGATTTGATGAGATCAAAATAAGCTGTGCATTTTGAAAATAAATCTCTCAGGAGCTTCCATTGCACTCAAATGTAACAGACCCAAAAGAATGGAAAGTTACAAAAATGAAAAATCAAACATTCTGACACCTAATTACAAACAAATGAATCCAACTCTATTCCACATATCTATTTTGAACAGTTTCAAAAAGTCTTAAATTCTCACACCTTACTTTTTATTGGAAAAGCACCATAATTTATATTAAAATTTACAACAATAAAAAATCTAATAATTTCATGCATAATTACACAAAATGAAAACATCTCTTGCCCAAATAACAATTTTGAATACTTTAAAAAAATCTGATATTTTAACCCAACCTTTGACCCCACCTAAAACCCACATACAATATTTTGAAGATCATAAAATGAATGCTGCCACTCAAACCCCCAAACACCCTACTACATTTTATCAGAAAACTTATTTCACCAAATATTTGTACTTTCTGAGATACAGACCCATTTCTACATCCACACCCCAAATTTTCAGCCCTTCCAAATTTGAACTTTTTGGCCTGAAGAACCCAGAAATTTGAACTTCCCAAAATCCTTCTGAGCACATTATCCCCAACCCAAATTGAACAACATAAGTCCAAATGATCCAAAATTGATCCTCATCTTGACCATGAAACTGCTGTACACATATGTTTCATTGATGCTGCCTGTAGGTCATTTGTTGATGTTGCACTGTTTAGTCACTCAAATTGAGCTCCCTTAAACCAGTGCCACCTCCTCAATTCACCTAAACCACAATCTCAGGGAAATGCACTGAATGATCTTTACCAACAGTCATGATACTGTGGTTACACCTGGACAAAAGGGCCATATCCTCTTCTGGTCTCCTGTTTGTACTTATGTATGTGTCATTTGATATCAAAAGGGCCTTATGTTTCTCAATCCACTTCAAATCATCTGTGCAGATAATAAATTGAACATTTTGAAACTTGTTCCTGTAGTAATTCATAGCAGCTGTGATGTAGTAGAGGGGAGCAACTCTGAACCCAGACTTGGGGTTTGTGTTAAAGTTGAAGACCATGTCACCCATTCTGATGCGAACCCCAACAAATGTCACTCCTTGTGTGTCACCCTGCTTTTGTGCCTCTTTGTATATTTTGCTCAGTATCCAATCTGCATAAACTATCATATCTTCATTGAATGTAAAATGCTGCTTGATTTCATCCTGTATGCAATAAAAATATTTCCATGACTGCATGTATCTTTCCAGAGAGACTGGCTGGTCTTTAGGTAATGACCAGATCAGTCTGGCAGGGTCAAAACACTGGGGTGCTTTCTCTCTTACTGTAAAATACCCTGTTGGGTTTTTCTTGAGGTCTGTCTTGTTCTCACTTGCAACAGCAGGAAAAAATTCCTCCAAGTTGTCAAATATGCTTGGATGAAAAGCAGTTGTCCTGTTCAACAAGAACCCAATTCCTTTGAGGCTGGCTATGAAAAACATCTTGTTGCCCAGGCGACCATAGTGGCCAGGATGATAGAGAACTGGTGCTGGTACAGAATGTGATGTGTTCACATCACACATCTTGTTTAACATCTGGTGCTTGCCATCCTGGTCAGCTGTGGGGTCTCCATATGGGGTGGTTGTTCCGAACCTGACCCATTCCTGTGTTCTTCTGTTGTGTGTTTTCAAAGGAGAATACCAAGGAACAAACCATATCACATTGACACATGCCAGGACAACCAAGAAAATGTTGGACATCTTCCTGGAGCAACTGGCTGCATGGGACATGTGACATCCTTTTGCCATGTTTGTGCCTTCGCATTGAAGTCTGTATGATTGAGAACTTGAGCCTAACCTCCCTGCAACACAAAAGGCAAACCACAAATTTGTCAACAACTGGTGCACAAATAGATTTCAGGTATGAATCAGACACAAACATGAGGTGTGTGGAAATAGCTTTTTCTCAACTGTTATGTTGTGATGTCCTGAGACTTCTCTGCTGGCAAAACTTGATGCCAAAGCAAATTTCCTGGGTTTTCATTTCAGTTTCAACTCTATTCACACAAGTGAAAACACATCCTCACAAACATGCAACCAAAGCCAAGCATTTCTTAACTTTGAAACTTCATTTGTGTGGTGTAATCCCTATCTGTTGCCACAGGTTGTGCCTGTCAATAGAGATATTTGTATGAAAGCTCAAAACAATAAACCTGCGCATGCAAAATGGCAGGTGTTGTCTTGATATGAAACAAAATGAAGGGAAAATTGAAGCTGAATTTACGTTTGCGGGATGGACTGAGAAAAGCACCGGATTCTGCTGCACTCGGCCCCCAGGTCTCTAGGTCTCCAGGGTATAAATCACAAAGCGCATCCTTGCTGGGAAACCCACTTTGTGCTTACCCGTTTGGGTTGCAAAAGATTGGGCAACCCGAGCAGACAAGACTCGGTCAATTTATCTCACTAAAATTTGGATTCTTACACACACGGATTTCATTTGAAGCCTTCACCGATTGTTGCATCCATGGTAAAAAAAAAAAAAATTACCGTAAAATCCCGCGTATAAGACCCCTTCGCGTATAAGACCACCCCCCTTTTTCAACTACAAAATCAATACAAAGCTATTTTATTACATTTTCACAAAATTTATTCAAGCAAGCAATTTTTAGGTTTTTCTGAATCAAAATTTAGGAAATTCTGCTTTAAAATTATTTTTTTTTCTGAATATTTTTTCTTTATCCTAAGGTTTTTTGTTTTAACATTTTCTCCAAAAGTTACTACCCTTCTCAAGCAAATCTTTTGTATTTTGTCCTCAATTTTAATAATTCCTTGACTGATCCCACTCTCCTTTTATACTTTACTTTCTTATTTCTTCTCTTGACTCGTAACTTCTTGTAACATTGTTGATCAATAATGTCAAAAGTCCAATCCTCACGTATAAGACCACCCCACTTTTTTGGCATAAATTTTTTGGCATTAAAAGGGGGTCTTATACACGGGATTTTACGGTAGTTGTAAAGCAAAGTGGTCCAAAATAACGGACTTGTTTTGGGGGAGGGTGAAAGTAAAACTGAACCATTTTTACAATGAGGTTGAACGGCTGTTTTCTGTTTGGTTGTTCAACTTGTGGAATTCAAATACTGTTCTCTGTCCAAGGTTCAAGCCCACCCCAGTCCAAGTGTTGGTGCAATGCGTGTTGGATTTGTTTTGGCTGGCATTGAGAGTGAAGCATGTGGGTCACCAGCTGAAATAGACCATCTGTTTTCCCTGACAAGCCCATTGTGCTGGGACGAGTGCTGGAGAAATAGTAATGCCAAATCGCATGAGGTCTCTATTTCCCCTGCTGTGCATTAGTGTCCATTAACTGTCCAACACGTACGGTTCCATTCCATTAGTCCATCAATAGATACACAGAGATACAAATCAAATGGGTCAGAATGAATTGTGAACGAGTGCGTGCCTTTCCCGCGATTTTGCCATCAAATGCGAATGACAAGAGGAACAGGTCTGGTGTATAGCGAATTTCTTGTCCGTTTTCCCTGGCTGTGCTGCTGCGCACGACAACTGCTACACTCATCAACTTGGATACAAATCTTCACCAAAAGTCAACTTCAGGAAGAAATGGCCACTTCTGACCAAACTTCTAGGATAAAGGCACTGACAATATCAAAAATCCAGTTATTGTGTCAGATGGTGAGAGGGACAGACATGACCTTCCTACCAAATTTGGTATTGAAGATGATGGGTTTGTCCCCTGAGCTGAGGAGGACAAAGTGTGGCAGGATGTACACTGGATCAATGTTTATGCTGTGTGTGGTGTATGAATCATTCAAGATTTACATTCATGTCAGAAGAAAAAGTTTTGAATTACACATGGTGAGACAGCTTCCAACTTGAAGACTTTGGCACTTGAGTTGGAGCCAGAGACATACTTTCTCACTTTGTTTTATTTTACAGGTCAATGAGCTCCTGATCAACATTCACATCGTGGCCCTGATCTGGCTGTTTTTGTGGCGATTCAATCTGAAATTTTTAAAGAACTTGAAGTTGTTTAACATTGGGGACACAACACACAGAGGAAGTATCAAAGGGCACAGTATGGTTTTGGTTCTGCTGTCAGTCGGGCTGACGGTTTCTATCTACAAGCCTCGTTCATTCAGCAAATTGCAGGGTACGACTCAAGAGCAGAAAATAATGATCAATAAATTTTATAGTTGTTTATCTGACAACCTCATTCTGTACATCATTGATGTAGTCCTGGAAATATCATTTGAATTTTTCACACTTGTGGCTGTTGTGTACTTTGCATCCATTTGTCTAAATACTGCCATTATACTTGGTCAATTGAACAAGCAGTTGAGACTTTTGTGTCACTCCAAAGAATTATCCAATGAGAAAGTGTTTGAAGACTGGAAGAGAAGACACACACAATTGGTCAAGGCAGTGGAGAATGTAGATGCCTGTGTGAGTCCTTTCTCATGCTATATCATTTGTACTTACACCTACGGGGTATTGGGTGCCATCTATGTTGTTATGATGTGGTGTGAGGATGTCACCACCATCTACTCAGTCAAGGTGGTCATGAAAGCACTCCTTCCACTGGGAACTTTGATGATGTGTGCAGTCACAGTGGATTGTCAGGTGAGCTTGGGTAAACTGTTGTATTTTTTCAATGGACCTCCATGAACAGTTGGGAATCATTCCAGAGATAGTTCTGTTACAGACAATGCACTTGCAACAAGCTGAAACATGATCAGTTGAAAATACTATGCGCATCAACTTTCAGGCACAGCAAATAGCATTTAGCTTGGGGAAGTTGGACGTGAGCCAGGTGTCCCTCAAAGTCAACACCGAAATCAGTGAGTATCTTGCTGTTATGACACTTTTTACCCGACACACCAAGGAAGCCAGTAGTGAGGATCAGGTGGCACAACTGATGCTGTATTTCCAGACACAATGCTGATTGACATGCATCACTCCCCTGTGAGTTTCTCCGCCTGGAACCTTTTTAGTGTGGACATGGCAGCTCTCAGAACTGTGAGTCAAAGGTCTTCAAAGAAACAATGACAAAATGTAAATTTCAGCATCTCAGTCAATGTTTCGTCACTTGCTTTTGTGCTTTTTTTCATTTGTATCCAGCAAGACTGTCTTCAGTTTGCTATTATTTTTCAGATGTTTGGTACCATAGTTGGTTACTTTTTCCTGGTACAACAGTTTGCCAGCAATGAGAAGATCTGCACCAGCTCCAACTCCACTGCAACAGTTGATTTGTGCAACAGCACTTTGACGAATCCGTGGAACGTGACGACATAGGTTGTTACCCAATACCCAGCACCTGGGAACTTTTCCTCAATCAGTTTTGATATAGTCAAGGCTTTTGTGTGGCATTGTTGTTCGTACTGAAATACGTTCATATCTCTATTCTTGCTGGTTATTTGGCTCAAATAAACGTTCAAAATAGCAGTGTGAAATTCAGTGTGAATGTTCCAACGTGTACAGACATAAAACCTGGGAGAAGGACCTCCAGCACGTGGTGCCGCAGTGCACAAGTATTTTGTGAGATGTGCTCGCACTGTGTGCCACTTTGCCAACTAAATATATGTGCGTTTTGTGTCAGGTGTCGGGATGGCCAGATATCTGGAGGTTTCAGCAGTACTGCCACCCTGCTGCAAGTTGATTTTTGATGGAGTTGGGACGAGAATACTTGTGGAAAGTGGTGAATTGAGAAGCTTTCCCTTCTGCTTTGTACATTTCGGCACTGCCCTATCTCTCCAACAGTGACGGATAAAACTTGCAGGTGCACTAAGAAAGGGCCGGTGTCTCAGGACCAGGCAACGACCATACTATTTTTCCGACGTCGTTGTGTGGTCCTAAAATTTCAGCACCAGATAACGACCAAATAGTGTGGTTGTTGTCCAGTCCTGGTCGTTGCCTGGTCCTGTTACCGGGTTGAGAGTCGAAGAGGCTGCAATGTGATGACATTCTCAGCCTTGTTTCAAAACATTGCGAATGTATTGAAACAAAAATGCATAATGTAATGTTTGTGTATCAAACAAATGTCCATTATGGTGCACATTAAGCTTGCGATGCAGGATGCCAATGAAGTCGATTTCCAAGAAAGAATATTTTTACATCGAAGGTGGCTCTGACCTACAGGGTGGTTCTTACCAACTGGTGCTGACCAACGCACTCGTTGGTTAGGAGCACACAAACCACACGCTTGACTGGAGTTCAAAGTACTGCATGACAGCACAGGCTGGCAAATAGAGATGGCCTTGAAAGTCTCAAGGCTACATGTCAGGTATCAGGAAGTTATGAAAACAGATTTGACCTTCCTGCCAAATTTGGTATTGAAGATGATGGGTCTATCCCCTGAGTTGAGGAGGCACAAGTTTGGAAGGGTCTATACTGGATCAATGTTTATGCTGTGTGTAATGTATGGGATATGGAAGATATATTTTCACATTGATCAACATGGCTTAAACTTGATGAAGGTAAGTTGCCTGAAAAATCAATGAGGACACTGACCATTCCTCAGTACTGTTCTGCAAACTAGAGGACTGTATGTTTCAGCTGATTGAACTGGTTACCCACATTCACACTTTGCTATCAATGAGTCTGTTTTTGTGGACATTCAACAATAAATTTCTATGCATATTCAAACAGCTGGATGTGGGAGACAACATGAAGAAAGGGAGCATTTCTGGACACTTTTCCATGATAATTCTGACAGTAACAGGTCTTTGGGTTTCCATCTTCAAACCTATTTCCTTCATGAAACTAGACAATGGAAATCCCATTCAGAGAATATTGTTGAGAAATTATTTCAATTGTTTATCTGACAATGTGACTTTGCTTGTCCACCTCTACACAATTGACACAGTGCTGGAAATTTGGTTTGATTTCTTCTTGAACACAGCTGTCATTTACTGTGCATCCATTTATATGCACACCACACAAATAATTTGCCATCTGAACAAAGAACTTGCAGCAATGAGACACAACAAAGGAATCCACAGGAACAATGCATTGATGGATTGGAAGACAAAATGTGTGCAGCTGGTCAGAGTTGTTGAAGATGTTGACAGTTGTGTGAGCTTGTACTCAGGCTTCAGCATTGTACAATATGCTTGTGGAGTGCTGGCTGTGATTTACACAATAACAGTGTGGTGTGTTGATCTCTCTGCTGTATACACAGTGAAACTGGTGATGAAGCCCCTCCTTCCCTGTGGGACTTTGATGGTGTGTGCAGCTGCGGTGTACTATCAGGTGACATTGTTTGTATCTGTGCACTGTTCGTGTCAGAATTGCAAAGAAATATCAGGACTTCAAGCAAACGCTTAGATTTGGCTGGCAGCAGCATGTGAGAAAAACACACTGTTTGTGTTTCAGGCTCAGCAAACAGCATCAACTTTGGGGAAGGAAGACATGACTCAAATACCACAAAAACTCAACACTGAAATCAGTGAGTTGGCAAATGTCTTGGCTGGCTGACAGGTCTTTCCAAGTGGTCAGTTCTGTTGGAAAATGTTCCAAAAAATTTTTTTTTCAGATACACTTCTGCTTGACATGTATCATTCTCCTGTCTGCTTCTCAGCCTGGATGCTGTTCAAAATAGATTTAGGAGCCCTCAGAACTGTAAGTGTTCCTTTGCGCAATACAGTGTCAGAATAATGCAGTTGAAAAATGGGCAACTGTGTCGTATTGCACAACCTCAGTTTTCAAAACTGCCTCAAAGCTAATTGTGACGTCCAAAACTCATTCTCAGAAGAAAAGGTTACATTTGCCAGAATAAAAGTTGAAATGTCCATGTGTTTTCAGATGTTTGGCACCATCCTGGGCTACCTGTTCATCGTGCAGCAGTTCGCGAGTGAGAACAGGATCTGCGCAAACTCCAACTCCACTTCTATTGTGGATCTGTGCGGTGGGTCTGGGGAGCTTGTGTGAAGTCATGCTTTCCAAATACTCACAACACCAATACAGGTTGCTGTTTCTTTCGGAAGATGTCCAACAGCTTTTTGTTCTTTGTCTTAGCTTGTTATGTAGTTGTTCCAAAACGCAATGGGATATTATCATTGTTTATTTTTGATGAAATTGTCTGTGGAATTTAAATAATTTGAGACAATAAAATTTGTTTTGCCTGCAAGTGAAATAAAGTGCATGTGTTGTGAATGTTAGTATCCTTTTGTTCTCATTGCCATCACTCAGGCCTGTTTGTACCAATCAACATTCGGCTGTTTTGTTGTACTTTGTTGGACTCGGTCTGAATTGGCAGACATCTGCTTCTCTGTGTTTCTCTTGACTCAGACCATGAGCACGAGTCTTCAAATCTTCTGGCTCAGAGCAACAGTGACATTGTCTACATGGTGCTTATCCCTTCCGAAAAACATAGCGTCCACAAATTTGGACGTCGCGGTGATTTTCGGACGTCTCAAAATGAGCTGTGCATTTTGAAACTAAATCTGCCCGGAGCTTCCATTGCACCCGATTTTAACAGACCCAAAAGAAGGGAAAGTTACAAAAATGAAAAATCTAATCTCTTACACCTGATTACAAACAAATAAACCCCACTCTTTTCCACATATCTATTAGAACAGATTCCAAAAGTTTCAAATTTAGACACCTCGCTTTTCTTTTGAAAAGCACCCAAATAAATACTGAAAGTCACAAAAATACAACATCTAATCATTTTATGCATAATTACACAAAAATGAACATAACACTTACCCAAACAACCATTTTGAACACCTTCATAAAATCTGATATTTTGAGCTAACCTTTCACCCCACCTAAAAAACCATATGAATTTGTTCAAAAATCATGAATGCTACCTCTCAAACCCCCATACAATATACTATATTTCATCAATATACTTCTTTCACCAAATATTTGTACC
>JAAUXT010123952.1_pt1 | contig 11237 bp, 12 predicted proteins | sample 7278171 | NCBI WGS metagenome assembly JAAUXT01 (sample SAMN14350112, study PRJNA611818) | marine sediment metagenome | isolation source: surface marine sediment (1.8m) | place: French Polynesia: Moorea | collected 2018-08 | reverse complement strand
GACGTTGCAGTGGCTGTTGGTAAAGAATTGTTTAGGGCGCAATAACCCCCCCCCCCCTCCACACACACACACCCTCAGTAACATTGAGCCTGAACGCATGTTGTCTTCACGTCCCGTCAGCCATTGTGAAGTCCCAAGCAACGCGTTCGAGACTTGGCACATTTGTTATTTTCAGGATGCGACGTACAAATTTCGCCCGGGAATTCTTCCAGCGTTCAGACAGATGTTTTACCAGCTGGTCGACGTCGAGGAGCCGAGAGTTCAGGCGATACTGCACGAAAATGACGGTCAGGTGAGAGATTGCCTTACAAAATGGACACCACTTGTATTGAGATGTTTTCCGCTGAACAATTGCCTGACCAACACCCTTGGTTTTTGGTAGGTTGGGTGCAAAACAAATTGCTCATTTTGCACTTCAAAACAAATCTCCTAGCACCAGGAACACAAAACTGCAGTTGGTTCTGCAATCAAAGCCCTCATTGGTGTTTAACAGGAGTTCAAAATATCAGGAAATTGGGGTCTGGCAGACATATCTTTGAAGGTTCACCTCTGTTCCAGGGTTTGCACTCCACAATCATGGCGCATGCACACACCCCAAGGGGTACCCTACTTACTGCACGTGCAACGTTCTTGTTGTGTGCATGTCACGAAAAATCTTCCGTAATGTCGTGAATACGTTTGCCCGACACATTCACCAGGAAATTGAGTGCACGGAGAAAGATGGCTGGTGCACGGAGAATTACCAGGAGAGGTGCAGGGAGATCATCGCAGAGTACGTCAACGAGTTCGTGGACAGGCAGCCGCTCTACTCCATTCCGTCCAAACAGAAAGGTGAAAGGATCTTTTTCAAAACTGCACATTTTCCAGCCGGCAAGAAGCTGGCGAGATTGGATGCAGAACCCACTCACTCGGACACTCAGAGACAGTGGAAGTTGTTCCAGTTTTGGTGGTTGTTCTCGTGTGTGTGTGTGTGTGTGTGTGTGTGTGTGTGTGTGTGTGTGTGTGTGTGTGTGGTCGTGCCCGTACAATGCAAAACTTCGAGCGTGCAGTGCCCCAAGCACAACTCATAAACTAGAAACTTCAAGCAACACACGCAAGCACGCAGGCGGAGCAATGGGCAGAAACGTTGAGGCATCGATTCTTTTTTTCAGGCAAAAAGAAGACCAAGGCGGGTCCCGGTGCAACGGGTACGTCTCCCAGCGCAACAGCGGAGGCGGAGGCGGAGGGATTGGAGGAGGGGACGGGCGCGGGCAGCTCTGACGAAGACGACTTCGACTCACAGGGAGAGAACGAGGATGATGATGAAGAAGAGGAACTGGATGTGAACGAGATGGAGATTGAAATGCTGGATCTCATGGCGCCTGGCGATGACGATGAAGATGATGATGATGGTGAAACGGACTCATAATGTGCAGGACGTTTGTGAACACGATGACTCGTTTCAGATTGCACGCTTTGCATTGGTGACAAGGCAGAAATAAGGATTTGCGTCAGGGAAGAAATCATCAAGCGATTATTCACTTCACTTGTCATCGTGCTCCTACCAATTGTGTTCGTCACCACCCACGTGGTTGAATTCTCTGGACAGCAATGCGCATGCGCAACAAGGAGGTTCCGTCGAGGCGGAAATTTACTTGTGGCTCAACCAAGAGTTGACGCCGGACCGAACATTGTGACCTTGCAGTTCAGTCAATTCAGAAACGAAAACCAGTGGTGTTTCTTCCAAAAGTGAGACATTTTTTATTCATTATTTTGCGAGACTTCACAACACAGGAAAATATTCACATCATTCTGAGTTCAAATACAGTTCTCGCTTCCAAAGAAACAAGAGATACAAAAAGACATCAGTGAGTGTTTGATCTTGTATCACAGTTTTCATGTCGTTATGGAATGCTTTTGTGGAGATGCAACATTTCATGATACACAAAATAATATCTGCAAAAGTGGGCCAGCTTGTTTCATTCCAGCGCATCTCTTGCAAAGAGGAATGTTCGAAAAATAAAAGACAAAACGTCAACACGTAGCACGGGCAAAATACGTTCACAATTCAAGTTGAAAACTCACAACGTCCTCGAGAGATTGCGAATTTCAGGCAAGAAAACAACGGGTGATCGACGTTTTCACATGGTTGCGTGAAATTCTGTCGTAATTTGTGGAGAAATAACTTCGACCATCATCCGAAACACCCGAATGAAGGCTTTGAGACGCACACTTGGAAACCATGTTGGATGACGCCGACTGTCGGACCGAGGTTTCTTGTGTTTGTCGCTTTTGACAACATTGGAAAACAGGACCACAAAAACACGTAAGATCCAGTGAAATACTCATGTGGATGTCCTAGGACACGGACTTCAGGTGCCATGTCATGCCAAATGTGCAACCGTAGAAACAACAACCGTACAGTTCCTTTTTTAGACGCACCCTCACCGCGAAAAAGAGGTACTCCTTCTTTTGATGCTGAATTTTGGGGCAAAAAGGTGCGTCCCATTCCTGGAACTGGACGGTCCTTTTGACAAAACGTGTTGAATGAATGATTTCTTGGTGTTGATAAGCGCCCAAATCCTCACGTCACAAAACATTCGCAACATTCTCGAAAACGACTTCCACAATGACGCCGACAACGAACGTGAAGCTCGAAAACGTCAAGACGAAATTGGTAACATGCAAACGTGGAGTCAAGACTGGATTTGTCGTTCACAAAGACCTCACAAAAACAATCACAGACTGTGGTTGTTGTTGTCTAACTCGAACGCTGGAAAAGTGTGCTCAACTCTTTCCACATTTCTTGTACTTTTTCTGCGAACCACAATTCAGTGACTCCAGGCACCAAAGCACCGCGCGCTGTGAATCACCTTTTCCAAGCCGAGATTCGCGACAAAATGCAACACCCAAGACATCCATCTGTCACCAGCAAACATCACTCCGGCGTCACACTTTCACACTTCTCTCAGTAAAAACAACAAGTAATACTGCCCAACACAACTTTTGAGACAAAATTTTTGACGCTTCCATATTTTGACGAACGCCACAAAGCCATGCAGCGTACTTACACATCATCATCAGAAGAAGATCTAAGTTCGGATTTCCCTGAAAGTGTCAACTGGAATGTTAATGGCCCCAATAATGTGACGCTCCCTGAGGTCGCCGGCCACATTTGAAAAAAAAATTCTTTGCTGCACTGCAAATGCACTGACAACGCACAGAGGAGTACGTACTCACAACATATCACCTGCGTTGTTTTATTTTACAAAAGTGTGAAGTTCGGACAAATGCACATCAGCAACAATTGAACAGTTGTCAAGCTCCTCGTCAGGAGACCATTTCGTCGGCTATTTGTTTTTGTTTCGGCGTTCGTTTTTCTTGGGACGTTCGTTTTTCTTACCGAGGATCTTCATGAGCTCTTTGCTCATGTAGTACGGCTTCTGCGTGGAGCCGTCGTGCCGCTCAATATCCTCCACTGCAAAAGAGAAACACACTTCATGACATACAGAGGAAGCACATGAGTATTCAGTGAAGTTGCGACTGAAGAAACATAAAAGAATATTGGTTTCAGGTTCCAGCGGTGACGAACTCAACGACCAAAACATGGAGACAGTCAAATATCATCCCCGTGCATGCTGAAGGTTTGGCTGCAGTATTCGCTCGTGTGAAACTTGCACGGAGGAAAAGACCCTTCCCCCCGTTTGGCGCACAATTTGCGGGGGGGGGAAGGGGGGTGCCGTCTTGAACACGGTTTTGTTCTTGCAGCTTCAAGTTTTCTGTCTCTGCGCGTTGTACTCACAGAAGCAGAGGAAGAGCGTGTCCACCGCCATGTTGTAGACGCTGAAGAAAAGGGACGCAATGATGTAGGAGCCGATGATGATGGCCTGAAGAGGAGAGAGAGAAATGCTGACGTCAGCAGTGGCGCGAGAATCGCTGACGTCATGGCTTTCAACAGACATTGCACTGCAACTGTCTCTAAACGTCTATTTGGAATCAAAATTATCGAATGCTTTCTTGATCTTGGCAAAGTAGGCACACCAAAATTTATGAAACATGTTTGCCTTTACCACACGTGTAGCCTACAAGTTTCTTTCAAAATGACACCGGTAAGAACAAGCACTTGTTGAAAATGACACGCACACCATTTCCACGAAAATTAAATGTAACTACGGGCACAGAATGCAAAGGGTAAGGAAAGCAGTGAAACTGTTGTTAGTTGATCGCCATGCACAGTTACCTCAACCAATTGTTTGTCGGTAATTTTTGACAGGTCATTTTCAACATCCCTCATCAAAAGTGGACAACGCAGAATGTTTGCGTCTGCTAGTCGCTGCGTTTTCTGCATACCGTGTTCATCCGTGTATAAGTCGCACCCAAGTACAAGATGCACCCTAATTTTATGTTGATTTTCTGGTACCAGGTTGTATTGAAATAATGGTAATCTCATACCCATGTGAAAGACCCCCCCCCCCGACTTTTGGTGTTCAATTTTGGGACAAAAGGTGCGTCTTGTACACGGTGGTATGTTCCGTCAAACGCACTTTCCATGCAAACATCGCATTTCCCGGACAACGAAAGTTTTTGCTCGCTTTTCGCGTCAGTAACGCGCACCAAGATTTCAAGCCAGGCTGCCGTGCTTTGCTACTGAGCGAGAGTGACTTACAATGACCGGGACGAGGTAATAATTGAGTTGAGGGACAAAATTTCTGATGTAATCAGAGATTTTGTCATGGGGAATTTGTCTGTGAAGCTCCCCACTGAAGAAAAGAAAGGCCAGTGCACCTGCGGAAAATAAATTCGACGGATGAAAGTTTGTACACAAAGACTTGTGTTCTTGCACAGTCAATAACAGACAAGGAAAGAAATCAAAAGCACCCCCACGTATGAGCAAATGAAAAATATTGTTTGTGCAAAAAGTGTAGCACTGTAATATCTTGGAAAACAAAAGACATGAATAAATGATGAAGTGCGAAGGAATAAAGCTCTGGTGTGTGGTCCGACGGGTGCAGTCCTGTACTGAGTAATGTGAACATCTACGACTGAACAGGAGAAAGTTAGATCCAGTCTGCCGGATACTCTCCCCGTCCTCGGCGCAAAGGAAGACTGATCAACTATCTCTGGTCGGTGCGTTCACAACCTTGTGCTGTACATGGTTCGTGGGACGGAGTCCACAATCACACACGAAGAACTTACAATCACGGGCACTAGGAAATAGTTGAGCCTCGGAACATAATTGCTGACGTATTCGGAAATCTGGCTGTGAGGAATGTACTTGGACATGTCCCCACTGAAGAAGAGGAAGGCCAACGCCCCTGTGCAAAAGGAAATTGTGAAAATGGCACTTGAGTGAAATTGTCTGATTTGCGCACAGTCCATCACCTCGTAGCAAAATGGCTGACCTGAGACATGAAAATTGTAAAGAAAACATCGAAGACAGGAAAGCAAAAAATCCAAATCCAAATCACACCAACAAAACCTGATTCAAGAAGCTCACTCTGCACTTCCTGACATGTTTGCACTTGAAAGGGGACTTGGTACACTGACTTGCTTCACCAGACCGAGGGGCGGGGCGCAGAACCAAAAGGGTCGAAATGGACAGGATCTGACTGGGGTGGGTTGGGGAGAGGACGGGAGGAAAAAGGGCGGGGGGGGGGGGGCGGGGCGCGGGTCACTTCTAATCTGGGCCACTTCTAATCTTGATCAGAACTTACGACCAGCGGGACATGGACGAAGTGGAGTTGGGACGTGCGGGAGCGGACGAACGTCGACGCTCTCTCACTGATCGGATCATGCAATTTACCACTGAGCAGACACATCACCAATCCACCTGAATCATCCGCCATCTTAACGTTGTAACACGGTTTGAAATGTGCGAAAAATATTTCGTGTTGTGCACCCATCTGAGAAACTGCAAGAATAAAATGCCAATCAAAACAGCGCAAGAAGAAGAACTGCAAAGACCTCCCTTCAACAACTGAACAATTGAAACTGCACATTGTACCCTTTGAACCCACGAAAATTTTCATCTTCACTCACAACCACTGGGACCAACACAAAATTCAGCACGGGCAGTTTCCCGCTAATTTGTTGCTCCACAGCTTGGTCGTGGATCAGTTTTGCCAACGTTCCACTGAAAAGCATGTACGCCAGTCCACCTGTGCAAAGGAAGTGAATAAGGTCAAGATGACACGACGATCTCAGGACTCAGAATCGCATTTTTCCTTAGTGAACTGACAACAAAACAGCCAACAGATCCAGGCTGAAAGGAAAATCGCACGTCACCTTATTTCCGTCACGTGTTTCAGATCGGTGCATCAAACAAACTAGTGAAAGCACCATGCTTCTTGACAACTTGTGCCTGCCTGCAAATACGTTTTGGAAAACCTTGGCGTCACACAAGCCTCCACTCTCAAGCCTCTGACGGATGTGACTGAAAAAAACTTGATCCTATTCTGAACTCCACATCACTCCACCACTCACTGTGACTTATTCTTCAAGGGAAACTGGCTTCTGCAACACCACTTCACTCTGTGACCTGATTGATGCACTCTAAGACCATCAACTCACTAGCACGGGCAAATGGTAGAAATGTAACTGAGGGAATATGTATCGTGTGATGTAGTTCTTGACGTCTCCAGCGGGGAGAAGAGCTCCTAAGCGTCCGCTGAAGAAGAGAAAGGACAGGGAACCTGCGCGGAAGAAAAAGTGTTTTATTTCAGGGTGTGTCGCAGGCACGATGCAGGTGCGTCTTTGAACAAATGGTGCAGGGTGCAGCGTCCATGACAGTGGTGACTTGGGAGCGTCAGTTTACAGGCAGAACACAAGTTGAGGCAGAATCCACCAGGATTCTGACAAGCCCCGGGGGTATGTACATCGAACGACCATGCAATCCAAGCCTGTCTTCTGCGAACAAAAGTAACTTACGATACTAGGCACAAGATACGAGTGGAGTTGTGGCCTTGCCCCCTGCAATTCCCTTCGCAACTCGCCCTCAGGCAAGTAATCGTCCAAGGATCCTCCGTAGTATAGGATGGACAAAGTTCCTATTGCACGAAATAAAACTGTTAAATCGAGGAACAAGCTCCAAACGCTGGGGTTGCGCGGGCAGTGATTCCTCAAAGTCGCGCTGAAAGCAAAGGATCTTGTGAGGAACTGGTGTCAAGCGGACTTTTGCAAGTCGGTACTGAACGTAGAATTCAAGCATTTTCTTGACGAAGAACTGAAAGAAGCCTGCCAGATCTACGCAAGAGCCACTGGATGACCGGACAACATCGTGGTTACAAAATCACATTTTCATTTGCAGAAAACACACGATTGTTCCTGATGTCACAATCAAGAAGCAGACAAAATCACACAGACGCAGCATCATCAGGCGACTCCCATCAAACTTGGACAAAAGCTTCTTGAGATTACACACGAATTGAGGTGGGTGGGGGTCATTCTGAGGGAGACGAGAGAGCAGATTACAATGACTGGGATGAGATAGAAGTTGAGTTCCGGTGTGTATCCTTCCACGTAGTCGGAGATCCTGTCGAGGGGGATGAGTTTCCCCAGGTCTCCCGAGAAGAAGAGGAAGCTCAGGGTGCCTGTTCAAGTGCGCCCAACACAAATTCATTTGCTTTGACACTGAATAGAAAATTCTCTTTGCTTTTCTATGCTCGTTTTGCACCTCAACACAAACAGTCATGATTACACTGGACGAAAGAAACTGGCCTCACTGCTTTTCGGTGCTCGTTTTGAATTGTCAAAAGATTTCCAGCAGATATCTTGCAAAGTTATGTTGTGTTGCGGAAACTAGTCGAAACCACAAATACTTTGCTCAGGATAATCGTTCTATTGTTGGGAGAATAACACCCCACCGCGCCTGCGCAATGACCGGATCACGTGACACTCACCGACGACTCCCACGACGAACAACTTGCCGATGAACAGCAAAAAGTCGGTGACTTTGTCGAGCACCACCACTCTGAAGAACAGAAATCACACCTGTATTCAAATTGCTTCATTTTTCCAATTGTGTTTCCAGACAAAACGATCAAGGTCTTACCGGACGACGTTCCTGATGATGAGGAAAAACGCGTTCTTCGCGGAGACGCAGAAGTTCTTCCCGTAGATGGCACACTGAAGCGAAAACAACAACGTATTATTGTTTTACTCAATTGAAGAAAAGCTTGTGATTTGTCTGTCTGCCAAACGAGGCAAACAAAAGGACGACTCACCAAAATATATGCATTTTTGTTGATGAATTTGATGAATTTTTCAAGGCACCAGAAGAAACATTTCAGGCAACTGGAAAGAAAGAACGAAACACAACGTAAAAATGACGCACAAGATAAAAGCTGACGAGGAGTCAATCTTCCAAAGAAAAATAGATCCACGCACCACAAGAAGAACTTGGCCACCGGGTTCTCCTTGCCCTTGAGTTTCCTGTCGAGATACTCGAGGACGATGCGGATGAACTGGATGATCGCGATGATCAGAGCACCGAACGCCAACGTCCCCATGTGATACCTGACAAAACAACAAAAAGACACCATGGGCATCAGCAGCCAGAAGACCACGCCCACAGGCAAGCTCAGAATCAAGTAAACTGAGGCATTGTACAGTCGCTTTGGTGCGCGGTGTGTCCGAGCCTTTCTCCGTTTGAGTCCCTTGTGAGACAATTAAAAGCAAAACGAACATGCTCAGTGCAGTGTTGATCCCCCCCCCCCTTCCAAAAAAATATTCCCTCCAGGTGGAAATCCCTTTTGAAACATGAACTTTGACCTGACCAAGAGAAGTCTCAATGCAGACCTCAACCAGAAGGTGTCCCCACTCAGAATACTTTCTCAGCATCGTGTCTGCTGCACCGTATTCACCCATGTGTAAGTTTTTACCCAAGCATAAGACGCACCCCCAACTTAAGCCTTGATAATCTGGTATCAGGTCACATTAAAAATATAGTAATCTCATACCCATAAAAGACACAACCCCCTACTTTTGGTGCTCAATTTTGGGACAAAAAGGTGCGTCTTACACACGGGTGGATACGGTACCTCACGGTTCTCCAGAAGGAGCTGAGGATCGGGAACGTGGGGATGTCCTTGGGTTTGTTGAACGCCCAGTAGTAGGACGCGAAGGCCCCGGCCAGCGTCATCTGTCCGAAGGCGACGACGAAGTTGAGCATCCAGAGCCACATGAAGAGCTGGTAGATCTGCAGGTAGACGGTGTACCTGCGCAAGAACAAAACTCCAAAATCAGAACGATGATTTTGCTGACGCAAACATACTGGTTGATGGGAGATTCATTCCTGCTCTGTTCTTTGAGGGATTCTGGCTTCTTACAAGAGGTCAGAATTGACGAAGTGTGTCTACTACTTACTCGCTGCCTCCATACTTGAGGAACTGACACACGTTTCCTTCTGCTGTGTTGTTGCTCTGAAATCAGGGAAGAAGCGCTTTTTCATTCCGCCGTGAATTCCACGTCACTTCACTTCAGAATGATTGCTTTGTGGTGCTACGGCTCTGCTTTTGTGGTGGACACCAGCCTGGGTGTTACATTTATAGACAACGCAAAGTACGAACACACGATTTTCCATCGCCCCCCACACGATGAAGGATTCCACTCACATTGGGGTCGCACGGAATCTCCTTGATGACCTTCTCTATGTCGTTCTTCACTCTGGTCTCTCCGTTGATCGTTTCGTTGTAGACGGTTTCGTTGGACGCGGCAAAGCTGGACTCTCCCATGGAGGCGAGATAGAGAGCGGACGCACCCCACAGCGCGCACACGATGAGCTCCATAACGAACGTGACCAGCGGGAAGAACAGCGTGAAAGTCATGTGACCCACGGCCCTGGAATAATGTCACATAATCACATTCTCCCTTCGTGATACATGTCCGCACAACAATCGCCAAGTTGTGCTTTTCACGAAGAAAGACCACGGTGACCTGTCCGTTTCCATGGAAACACGGAGAGTCTCACCTGCTCGATTCCTTGATGAGCGCAATAGCGATCAAGATCCTTTTCCTGAGGAACACGAGGATCAGTAGAGTAATGAGAAGCACCGCTGCACAGATACAACCTGCAACCAACAGCAGAGGCGTCATTTCACCGCGCTTTTTGCGCGTGCGCGAGACAAGAATGCTTGCGCACTGAGCAGCCCGCGTCCGTGGTGCCAGTGTCAGTCGGACACCAGCTGCATGCGGGGCAGATCCCAGAACATCAGTATTGAAATATAGATGCAAGGGTGATTAGAAATAACCCACTTGCGTCACTTCGTGGACGCGGCAAAAAGAAAGCTCCAACTGGCACATCAGTACTCACCTAAAGTGAGCCAGGTGTACTGCAGGTTGTACCAGTAGTCCAGGTTCGTTGTGAAGACGACTGTCTGAGAACCGTGCGTGTCCTTCAGTTCGAAGTATTTCGTGAATGTGTAGTAGCAGCCTGAAAACGCCACCTTTTACTTTTAGATCTTCTTCGGTTGCGCAAGTCAATCTGCTATCAACGTGTGCTCGGAATGCAGAAAAGTTGTACTTGCACACCCGGCTTTGGAAGGCACTCGTCACACTCGAGAAATGACGTACCCCAACAGAAACTTCCTTTTTCTGACTCAAAGGTTACGTCAGATGTACCCCACTTTGGATGCCAAGTTTTGAGGCAAAGAAGGCGCTTTTTCACCGGTGAATGCGGAATCCAACGTATACACGACAAAAAGCTACGAGTTAAAAACGCACCGAACGCGAAGAGTCCGATGAAGAGGATGATGGTGATCCAGATGATGATGCCAGCGATCCAGCGCATGAGCACGATCCAGAGGAACGACACCAGCATCGCGATACCCAGCGCGCTGCGAACGAGAAAGCGAACCTTTGAGCACAGACGCGTTGCCAGGGTAACCTCACCACTGGTGGGTTGTCAGGAGGGCGTGAAAACAATCCAGCGCGCAGCAAACAACAAAGCGTGTCTTTGAGCACAGACGTATGAGAAGGACGTTTGGCCGGATAGCCGTCGGGGAGGGGGCGGCAGTGGGAGTGGGGGGGGGCAGTGGGAGTGACCACCACTGGGTAGTCACCTGGGATGACCACCACCCAAGAGGTGACACCATCCAGTGGTCATCTGTGGCGTGACTTGAGAACCACTCACCTTAAGACTGGTATGGTGTGATGTGGATACTAAAGGCGAGTCGGACAACCATGGTCCGCAGGCAGGCATTCCACACGGGTGAACCAGCACAAAAATAGGTCACAACATTGTCTATGACTGGTCTTGAAAG
>JAAUXT010105070.1_pt1 | contig 11238 bp, 13 predicted proteins | sample 7278171 | NCBI WGS metagenome assembly JAAUXT01 (sample SAMN14350112, study PRJNA611818) | marine sediment metagenome | isolation source: surface marine sediment (1.8m) | place: French Polynesia: Moorea | collected 2018-08 | reverse complement strand
TTTGTGGAATTTTTCTGGATCGTCCTCTGGGATGAATGCATGCATGTTACCACTCTCAGACATGTCTGGGTCACCCTGTCGAGTACAGGTGACCGACTTTGAGTGCCAGACAATTGGCATTGCGTCGCGACCACAGCACAGGGAGCCATGTTCTCCACGATGTTTCTGTTGTTTTTCCTGTTGTCTTTCATGGCAATGACTCCTCTTGCACGACGCCTGGAACAGCGAGCAACCATCAAATTCCTGCAGAAGAGTGGACAAGGAGTCATGAAGATTTGGTGGTCACTCCAGAATGTTTTCGGAGACCAAGCCCTTGGTCGCACTCAAGTCAGGATGTGGTTCAACAGATTCAAAGCAGGCTCAGTGGAGACACCTAGCACTGACAGCAAAAGGCCAGGAAGACCACGCCGGCACCTGCGCCATCAGAATCAAGTGAGGACACTTCTGCAGCAGAACAACAGGATGACGATCAGTGACCTGAGTACCGCAACCGGCCTGTCGCGCACCAGTGTTCATTGCCTGCTCACAAAGGACATGAAACTGAACAAGCTCAGCACCAAGTTTGTCCCCCGCCTCCTGAGCCAAGAACAAAAGGATCACCGAGTTGCTCTTTGCAGGCAGAATCTTCAGGAATTCCGTGATGACAATTCCCTCCTGGAGAAGGTGATTACCACGGATGAATCATGGTTTTCCCTCTTTGAACCTGAGACTAAGCAAGGATCCAGCCAGTGGTTGCAGAAGGGAAGTGTCAGACCACAAAAGGCTTTGCGCTCAAGGTTGACAAGGAAGACGATGCTGGTTCTGTTTTTTTGACACTGTTGGAGTGGTCCACCTCGAGTTTGTGCCTCCCAGACAGACAGTAAAGACTGAGTATTGGCTGGAGATCATGCGCAGGTTCAGGGACAGTGTGCGCAGGAAACGGCCTGTGATGTGGAAAGGGGGATTTGATGGATCAACGGATCGTGACTTTCGCCTTCATCTCGACAATGCGCCGGCCCATGTGTCTGTTCCATCCCTGGCTTTTTATAGAGAAAACAATGTGCAACTGCTAAGTCACCCTGCCTACAGCCCAGATTTGGCCCCTTGTGACTTTTGGGCTTTTCCTACTTTGAAGGCTAAGCTGAGGGGCAGGCGTTTCCCCAACATCGCTGCACTGCAACAAGAGATCCGCGCATTGCTTCGTCGCACACCCAAAGAAGAATTTGAGGCTGCAATTTATGACATGCCAGTGCGATGGAGCAAGTGTGTCGAGGCCTGGGGAGAGTACTTTGAAGGATCCAATCATCAGTTCAATCCTGCAGATTTACCCCCTGACAACAGCTCAGAAAGTGGCAGTGACAGTGAGGGTGACCGTGATAGTGACTGAGCAAGTGGCCGATGACTCTGACGTTTATTGGAATTTTTGCATGAATTTTACAGAGTTTAGTATATGTTGTGATCAATTGTTTTATTGACAGTTGCTTGTATGGGTTCCTTGTTGACCCTTTGAGAAAGTTTCATAAATTTGCGGCAACCAAAACCTCGTCATATTGTCAAAAAACCGGCCAGGAGTGAAATTCCCCTCGTATGTTTGGATCTCGGAAACGTCACTGGGACACGACGTGCCCTTTTGAGATGTCCAGGGATTCCGCCTGCACAGGTGTGATGCAAGCTGTGGAGCTACAGACACTCTCATACAGGAGGGAGATCCAGCACTCCACACACACACACACACACAAACAAACAAACAAACAAACACACAAACACAAAGCAGTTTGTTTTGATGCACTGGTGGATTGAGGTTTGAACTGAACACTAATTGAAAAGGTTAGGCTACAGGTGGTCTGTCGCCAGAAAATTCGCATCTTTTCTTGCCTGCAACATCATCAATCTGCCCAAGTCAACCACTCCAGTGGGAAATGCCAGGTTGAGGTCCATGTTGGGGGGGGGGGGGCATTTTGGTTCGTAGAACGCGTTTAACTGGCTATCTTTGCACCTGCAGCGCAAACTTTTGACAGAAGTGTGTGTGTGTGTGTGTGTGTGTGTGTGTGTGTGTGTGTGTGTGTGTGTGTGTGTGTGTGAGCCATCGGGGTCCTCACTCCAGCCCGCCTCTCTCCTCATCTCGAGAACTGTTGAATTGCACCCCAGGCTGCCGTGTTGTCCCGCACAAACCGCCAAAAATTGGAGTAGTTCGTGTTCGTGCCACCATTGCCATGAAAACGGGATTTCTTACCGCCACAAGGGAGTTGTCAGTGGTCGTCGAACCTCAGGCCAAGTTCTTTGAGCGAGAAGATAGACCAGTGAATTGATTCATTGGGGCCATTTCTTCCAATGTTGCAAAACAGACTCTGCCACGAGGTGAACAGACACGAGTTCTCAGGTTCTGGTGTGCAGTGGTGGTGACAGTTCCGTTCAGGTGTCTTGGAATGTGACTGGCCTGGACCGAATCTTCGTTCCGGGCCCTGCACAGTGACCTGGTTTTCTCTCCTTGATTTTCCGTGGGACGTGACGTTCTTGTGACAGATGTCGTTGTGAGACGCAAAAACAAAGAGATTCGTCCTTGAGTCTCGTCCCAGCGGAGGCGCTGCAGCAGGTGCACGCGTTTCACGTTGTTGGGTCCGAGTCCTAGACTCGAGGTGTACGTATACGTAGCAGCTTCAAAACGTTGTGTTTGTTTCAGGAGAAAACAGCAGCAAATCTTGTGAAGCGACCACATCTCGGGGAGAATCGAGTGGAACCGGAGCCAAGAGCGCCTCAGCCATGTCGTGCGAACAGTGCTCCGTCAACTTCACAGTATTTAAGCGCAAGGTGAGTGTGTGTGCGTGTGTGTGTGTGAGTGAGGTGTGCGTGCATAGCGAGCTGTCACAATGTTGTGTGAACAGTGCTCCAACAACTTCACAGGTCAGTGAGGTATTTGTGCAAAGCCAGACTCTATCATGTGAGCTGTGCTCCGTCAACTTCACAGGTGAGGAAATGTGGATGTGTGACTGAGAATTCCAACATTTGCGTGAGGTGTGCGTGCGTGTCGGTGGGGTATGCGTGCAGACCGCGCTTCTTGCAGGTCGTGCGAACTGTGTCGGGTCGACATCAGTCTTCAAGAGCAATATGTGTGTGTGTGTGTGTGTGTGTGTGAGAGAGAGAGAGATAAAGAGAAAGAGAGAGATTGTGTGTGTGTGTGTGTGTGTGTGTGTGTGTGTGTGTGTGTGCGTACTTTGTGGTGAGGCACCCTGAGTGTGCAACCAAAGTGCAAAGTCCTCGAGAAATGTATGGTGAGGACGTGTGTGTGTGTTTGTGTGTGTGCGTGCGTGTGTGTGTGTGTGTGTGCTGATCCGAGATCTACAGGTACGTGCCAAATGTGCCCCTGACATGAGTAAATGCACTGTTCGCGGCGCACGATAAACTTTTTCTCAGACCTGTGTCAGTCAGCTCGAAAATGACCTTGTTGGCTCCCAGTGGCACACAAACAATGCGAGCACATTTTGTGCCGTGAGACCGGAGCCCCCTCCCCTTCCAATGAATTTGTCTTTGGCCTTTGTCTGAAGATGTTCTGATTGCCGTTTGCAGAAGGTGTGCCTTATCTGCCGACGGCACCACTGCTCGGACTGCCTCCCGAAGGAGCCGAGTCGCCCGAGTAACCAGCGACGATGCGCCAAGTGTCGCCAGTTGTCCGGAAACCTGTCCCGCGCGGATCTCATGCACTTCAAGTCAGTTCCACGCGCGTCTTTCTCAATCTTTCTTGCAAGGAATGGGGCGCAGAGTCAATTGTGAAAAATGTTGGCAGCAATCAGACGACTTTGCACTTGTGGTGCACGAATGGGGGAGGGGGACATTGTTTGTCCAGGGGTCAGGAGACGCGACGCCGAATACATTTTGCGTCATCATGTTTGCGCACGTCACAAATGCGACGCGCGCGTGCGGGTGCAAGAGGATGACAGCCAATGAAATGACAAAGAGGGTGCGGGACTTGAACCCTTCCTTGAACCCGCCTCCTCCCCCCGTCCCATTCAGTTGGACACTGCGCCACCAAGTTGGCGCAGCGCTTATGGACGTCGCTCCTCAGTACGTGTTGGGGCGTTACGTGTTTGCAAGATGCGCGCACTCGGAATTTCCCTTGGATCTCCGTTGAAGGTCTGCTGCCGCAGCACTCACCATTTGCTCCCTTCTGTGTGCAAGATGAGGGGTTGGAACACGTGGTGCAGGGTCAGTGTTTGTTTGTTTGCAGGGTGCGAGACTTGAAGTTGTATCTGAGCGGGAAGAAGGTGGCGGCCGTGGAGCAGTGCACGGAGAAGAACGACCTCATCGAACTCGTGCAGAAAACGAACAACACCACTGAGTACCAGCGCAGGGAGGCCGAGAGTCGCCAGAGGGCCAATCAGATGAGGGTGAGTACTGAGAGGGCCAATCAGATGAGGGTGAGTACTGAGAGGGCTAATCAGATGAGGGTGAGTACTGAGAGGGCCAATCAGATGAGGGTGAGTACTGAGAGGGTCAATCAGATGAGAGTGAGTACTGAGAGAGCCAATCAGATGAGAGTGAGTACTGAGTCAATAAGATGAGGGTGAGAACTGAGAGAGCCAATCAGATGAGAGTGTGTACTGAGAGATAGCCAATCGTGTCAGATTGAGTGGTGGGCCATGGCCAATGAGGTCTGTGAGTGAGCACTGAGAGTGGGCCAATGAGAGAAGAGGCAGGCCAGTAGACTGAACGGAGCCAAGCAGACCAGGGTCAGAAATGCAGACAGAACATATTTCTGTGCCGCGCGAAAGTTCTGTCTTTCTCCAGAACCAGCAGTTTTGAGAAAATTCTGGTTCCCAAAAGGTACCGCGCCCAAGACAGACGCCATTGCCTGGGCCTTGTGGTTACAGCGCGTGTCTACACTGTCTGGTGTTCTTGTTGCAGTCGAACCTGCGGGACGGGTTGTACAGTGGCTCCCCCTCCTCAGCGACACCAACGTCTCAACGTCAAAACGACGCTTCGTCTCAACGTCAAAATGACGCTTCGTCTCAACGTCAAAATGACGCTTCGTCTCAACGTCAAAATGACGCTTCGTCTCAACGTCAAAACACGCCTCAACGTCAAAATAACGACGCTGCGTCGCAGCGTTCAAACAGCTCAACGCCCCAACCCAGCTCAGCGCCCCCGCCACGCGCCAGCAGCGACTCGGCGTCTGAACGTCAAAACGCTGAATCCACGTCACAACGTCACGAAAATGACGTGACGTCAGCGTCATCGAGACCACGTAATGAACCGTCACCGTCCAGCCGTCCAGATGACTCAAACACCGAAAGTGCCAATCCAACCTTGTGAGTACACTATTTTAAAATGCGTGCGTGTGTGCGCGTGCCAGTATGTGTGTGTGTGTGTGTATGTGTGTGTGTGTGTGAAACTGGGCCAAAGAATTTATGATTTGTATGACTCCATGGAAATTTGATTGAAGTTTGGTTGTGTCTCACGCACGAACGGAGGTTGAAGTTGCTCCTGTTCAGGGACTGCAGTGCTCATTGTGTTCAACAGGGAATCATCGCATGACGCATTGGTTGTGCACACTGAATTGCGTGCCACTGCTTGTCAATGTGTGCTGCGTCAGTATTGCAGAACACATGGATTCCACTTGCACAGGGACGCAGCACACGAGTGATGATACAAGCCTCAAGTCTGTTGCCATTGGTTACAGATCCGGGGACTCTGCGCGTGCGCAGCAGCTGCGCGAGCGTCAGGCGCGGGAGATGCGCGAGGCGGAGGAGCGGCTGCGCGCCGATTGGGCGAACGACGAGGTGAGTGAACCAATCAGGAGCGTCCGCGCGTCTGCTTGTGTCAAACTGGATTTTCGTGATGAACGTCACCAGTTCTTGCCTCACCAGTGGCACACACATACGAGGCAATATCCAACCAAAGTGAGAATTGTGGTTACGGGTGGTTGATTCCAGACAATTGATTTCATTCACCTTCTCAGTGCAGACAGGCCAATTGGCTTCTTTGGTGATCATGACAATTCTCACTGTGGTTGGATATTGCCTGGTACACGGATATTGCCTGGTACACACACACGCACGCACATACTGAACTCATCACACGCACACCAAAGATGTGTGTCCTTGTTCTGCAGCTGACTGACTTGCGGCCTCACCGACCAAGTCCACACACACACTCTCTCACACACACACACACACACACACACACACTGCACGTGTACCTGACGAACTCTCGGCCTCCTCGTAAGTTTGCACACACGCACGCACGCATACCGACCTCGGTTCCCTTGTCAAATGAACGCGTTTCTTTCTCAGCTGCCGGACCCGAGGCCGCCACGGAAATTCACGAAGTTGTCCGACATCGCAGCCGAAGCCGACATCGAGGCTCTGAACATCAAACAGCTCAAGGAGGTGCTGGCGGGAAACTTCGTCGACTACAAGGGCTGCGTGGAGAAGTACGAGCTGGTGGAGCGCGTGCGCCGACTGTGGGTCGAGGGGCAGAAGAACCAGGAGAGAGGTGAGCGATAGCAGGGAGAGGAGGCAGAGCAAGAGAGGAGAGAGAGAGTGAGGAAGAGAGAACGGGGGAGTTGTTGGAGAGAAAAGAGACAGAGAGCAAGCGAGCAGAGAGAAGAGAAAGATAGAAAGTGGGGCAGAGAGATAGACAGGAAAGGGCGTGAAAGAGGATTAGGAATGTGTGTGTGTGTGTGTGTGTGTGTGTGTGTGTGTGTGTGTGTGTGTACGAAGTTGGGGAGGAAGGGAGAAGGACAGGGAAGGTAGAGAAAACATGAAGGCTGGATGTGAGGGAGAGAGCAGAGAGACACATGGGCACTGAGGGTGAGCGTGACTTGATGGGAGAGGTGCCTGTTGTGTTTTTCAGGAACTGATTTCTGGGTGGGAAGAGGACGAGAAAAATGAGAAGTGGGGAACTGGGCCGTTGCGTCGTGGGTTATTGTGTCAGTGGGTCGCAACAAGACGGCGGATCTTGTGCAAAAACACGTTTTCTGTCAGAACTTTCCACGTGAGAAAGCTGTCAAATCAAGAGTTGGTTTCGTCTTACTTCTTTTCAGTCACTATCATAAACTCAGAAGGTAGGTCAAAGTTCAGGAACAGAAGAACCTTGGTGTGAGTTTGCGACAGCAGTAGAAGTTATGTTTTTTGTGAAGACGCAAACATTGTTTTGTGTAGGGGGGCTTGTTTTCGTACTGTTTGCGTCATGTATTGCGTCCCTGCACAAGTCAATCGCAATGCAGCGTCATTGACGCGCACCAATGGGAGGATGCAGCACTGTACTGCTGCTACCTGTTGTTGTCAGACGTGTAGCGCTGGTAACGTAGTGGTGTGATTGTGATAGAGCACGGTGCAGTTCGTTCAGTAGAACCCTTGCTGCAGTGTAGAATCTCCTGGTTGTCAAATGTCCCTTCCCGGTGTGTTAGTTTCGTGTTTGATGTGTGTCATGAGCAGATTTTCTGATCCCTTGATCGCGTCAAGAGGTGGCGCCACTGAACTTTGCGGCGCGGCATTCTTTGACCTTTTCGTCTGATTCATTCGTCCAAAGTTCGTTGTCATGGAATCATTCGTCCAAAGTTCGTTGTCTTGGAATCATTCGTCCAAAGTTCGTTGTCTTGGAATCATTGTTACAATGTCTTGTGGTGTCACATCCACGCAGAGATACCACAATTGGTGCAGTGTGACGCAAGTCTACGATATCTACAGTGTTTGATAGCACATCTGACACGCCACGCATTCGTGTGCGTTTTGCCCAGTCGACGTGTGTTGTCGCAGTGCGTTCGATGTCAGTGTGAGGAAATCAATTTCGCATCTCAAGGAAGAAATGCAACGGTCGCGCGCGCGCCACGTGGTACGCCGTGTGTGTGCGGGTGGGTGCGTGCGTGTGGGTGCTTGTGTGTGTGCTGCATGATGTGAACCTGCCGTCCCTTTTGACCTTCAAAACTTTCAATTTCTCCATTGCAGCGACCACAGACGCAAGCAACGCGGGAGAGAGCGAGCTCTGCAAGATCTGCATGGACGCCATGATCGACTGCGTGCTGCTCGAGTGTGGTCACATGGTCACGTGTACGCAGTGCGGCCGCCGCCTCAACGAGTGCCCCATCTGCAGAAACTTCGTCGTGCGCGTTGTGCACACGTTCAAAGCGTAGCTACGCGCTGTAGTCAGGGGTAACCAACCACCCATCCATCCATTCAGTTGGTTGTGATGCGGAGTGATACTTGTGTATTTTTTCCTGGGGTTCTCTTTGAGGTGTCAACGCATATTTTCGCTTGGCACGCACTTGATGGAGGTACGCATGCGTGGTGCGTCAAACTGAACCCAGCTTTTTTAACATTGCCACGACTCTGTGTGTGTGTGTGTGTGTGTGTGTGTCTGAGAGAGAGACAGACAGACAGACAGACAGACAGACAGACAGACTGACTACCGCAGAGACAGAGCTCTGTGGGTGATAGTGTACAGTTTTATCCCGGAGAGCCCAGCTCAGCTGCTCTTTGCGTGTTTTATTTTTGCGACGTAAATGTGTCTCGATTTGTGGACGGTTTGTAGTCAGCGCTGAGGTTTGTGCTCAGAATCCCCCCTCCCGCAATCACAAGTGACCTTGTTGGGCGGATCTGGGATTTCTCTAGGGTCGTGGCAAAATTTGTCATTTTGTTCCAAACGGCGATAGGATTTGAGAAGAGTGGGGTGGGGTAGAACACTTTTCAGCAGTCACTGGGGTGCCCCCCCCCCTTGTCTCGTGTCCGCCCTTCCCTTGATTTTCTGATGAAGAGCAGTTGTGAAGTCACAAAGTGAAGGTTTGTCACAGCATTTATTTTTGTCAGAAAGAGAAAAAAACTTACACAATTTTTGTATGCTTGTCAGAAGTCATTCATCACATTGAGACGGATATGGTGTGAAGTTTGCCAAGTCACGAATATTTTCTGTGAGATTTGTCACCATTTGTGCGCCTGAACGAGAAAATCATTCAAGTGCGGTAACATTTGTACAGAAAGGGCGAAACCCCTGCCGTTACTCGTCAGGCAAAGGCACTTGGAGTGTGTCCTTGTTGTTGCGCGTGTGTCAAAGATTTTCAGCCAATCCTGAACACGAACGTATTTTTGTAGCATTGGAGGAATTCGCGCGTCGTCCAAATGCCGGTGAATGATTGGGTGGCGCGTGCGCGCGCGCCTTGCGAGCGCGACTGGTCGAATCTGTTTCAAAAACTTTCGCTTCTGTCTCTCCATTCTTCATGCACTGCATCATTCACGACACTTCAGTCTCTCGCTCTTTTTCTACAAATGTGAGTGGATGGTGCTGTATTCAAGGATTTCATAATTTGTGATTTGTGTGACAGACCCGTGAAGGTTGTATCAAAGTTGGAATTGCGGCGCAGCCTTTGTTGACCGTTTTGTTTCGCACTTGATGCGTCGTACGTTGCGTCCCGGCACCAATCAGCAATCGCCAAAACAACGCGGGTTGCGAGCGTTGACCGACGCACGGACGAGATCCACGACAGTGCAAACTGGACCCAAAAATTCTCACACGTAGGAACCTTCATGGAACCCGTTGCATTTACCACAAATCAAAACTTACACTGGGCGAAAATGTCTGGTTGTACATTGTTTTTTGCACGTCTGACTCACCCTGCTGCGTTGTAGCTTGACAACGCACGCGCGTGCGCATGCGTTCAGCGCTTTGCGCTGTTTTACGCGTGCGCTGCATCTTTTATCCAAGAAGTTTCACGCGCGCGTGAAATTTTGTGCACAAGTGAAAATGCCTCAATTGTTTGAAATCAAAGTCCCATGTGAATATCAAGATGCGTTTGTTCGGTTGCTTGTTGTATGGTTTGGACGTGAACATTGTGGAAAGCTTGTCTGAATGGGTCGACCGAGTGTCTGATTTTCTTCATGCTTGGTGCGTCATGCGTTGTGTCCCTGTCTTGACTCACTCGCCTCAGCAGACGGTTTTGCCCAATGACCTCGTCGGTATCGACAGCGCAGCCCCCAGCGCTGACACACGAGCGCAGCGCGTGACGCACCCAGTGGGAAGCAGACTTGTTTGCTCACTGGCCGTTGTCTTCGAGTGTGGGTAGAATCGAGGAAAACTTCTGCAAGTTACGCTTGCACCTTTGCCGAGTTGGTCGGCCAACGACTTTTTTTTTCCGATGAGGACATTTTCGATTTTAGTTTGGCGGAAGGGGGGGGGGGAGATTGCTGAAAAACGAACGGTTGTGTTTGTCAGTCTGCGAAGATTTTTGCACGTCTGCAGTTTTCCTTCGCTCGATTTGAAATTATCTTGAATGCCCCGACATCATGTCCAAAGTTTCTTGTTTTATTTGCTTGTGTGGGTGTTCTTGTACACCAATGCTCAACGAAAGCCTTACAGGCAACTCAGACTTGTGCGTGTGACAAATTTGCATTTGCGAACGAACAACTGACAAAAGTTGTTTTCACGACGAGAAAATCTGCAGCTGAGCACCACTGCTTTTACACTTTAATTTTGGCTCGAAAAATTGACGAAGGAATTTCTGCCAAGCAAAAACAAAAGAAACCTTCCCAACATGGAGTGCATTCGTTTCTGCTGCTGAAATCAGAAGAATATTGTGTTGTGCAAAATTCTCCTGAGGTCAGAAAGGACTTTTTAGCAGACAAACAGAATATGTAGATTTCCAATTGAGAGCGTTCGCGCATTGAGAATTATTTTTTTATTCCGATGGGTGTATCTAGGTGAGTCAGCATTGAATGTTTGTAGTTCTAGTGAAGTGTCTTGTGGGACCAGTAAATTCTTACAAATATTTCCACAAAGAAATAATTGTGCGATTTGTCTTTTGGAATCGATTGGCGTTTGACGCGATACAGTGGTGAGTTTGCACTACCTGGCGGAAATGGGGATTTCTTGGGAATTGTGACGTCATCATCGAACGTCAAATGAGCCACTATCGGAAAGAAAAAGGAAAAATGTACATCTTTTCCTGTAAGTATTCTCTCCAAAAACCCAATGCCATCACCTGTTGGCACAGGATCAAAATGCACATCACTCTTGAAAAATTCATTTTCAACAGGCAGTTCAACACGGCAAAGTTTAAGTCCAAATAGAGTCATCTCACCAAGTATGGTTATAGGTCGACCGCGCAATCTCGGCATGATGAATTTTTACCGTTATTTCTTTCAATTTTGGAATTTCAAACTACAAACAAGCTCTTTCTCTTATTTATAACTTGACCTAACTTTCTACCACTCAAAATAAATCAAGTTTATTTCATCCAAGTGGAAATCTTACAAAATATATTTCAAGCAGGAA
>JAAUXT010044050.1_pt1 | contig 11239 bp, 11 predicted proteins | sample 7278171 | NCBI WGS metagenome assembly JAAUXT01 (sample SAMN14350112, study PRJNA611818) | marine sediment metagenome | isolation source: surface marine sediment (1.8m) | place: French Polynesia: Moorea | collected 2018-08 | reverse complement strand
GTGCTCGAGACCTTGAGCTTTGTTCCTGTCTCAAGGTGCATGCCAAGCCGATGCAGTAGATCTTTGTTCTAGGGCTTCTTGTGGTCAGATGAACAATCAAAATCAAGTCACCCTGCATCCAAGCCCTTTATATCTGGCTGTACATATTTTGGTCTGTTCAGGGACTCAATTTCCGATTGTGAAGTGCCATCCTGTATACAGTCTTCATGGAAAACCGCAGAGACCAACCCATCCTCCAACCAGATCAGTCATTGATGTGACAACATGTTTTGACCGGAAAAGTACATAAATTTCCACTTCAAAGGTGCCATTGAACAGGGTTACCCCGTGAATCAATGTGACTGGCATGAAGCTTGAAGATAACTTTGAAATGGAAATATGATTTATGGTCACTCAACAGTTTTGTCTGGTTGTATCAGTTCGATCTGGTAAGGACTATTTGGGATTCATGCTATTTTGCCAGAATGAGCTGCAAGCTGAAAAGGCTCCAAAAGAGTTTCTTTCAGTCCGTCCCAGTGATCTCATGTGTTCCAAATGTCAAGAACTCGATTGGAGCAACTGCAGTAAAAGATGTTTTATCAAAGGAGGAAAAAGAATGGGGAAGTCTTTTTCACTTGCTCGGACATGTTTGCCGAGGAAGGTTCTCATACATGGGTCCAGGAGTAGTATGATACGCCCAAGGGAAGTGGCTATTTGGAAAAGCCATGCCAGAAACCAGTCCCGCAGTTTTCTTCAGAATTGAATAACAGTGAAGCAGCGGTTGGTAAGAAACTCTCTGGAGAATGGTGAAGCTATAAAAGAATGGTTTACTTCTTCTGTGGGATGAGCAATGCCTTGTGAGCGTGCCGCACAGTAAATCAAGAAATCAGATACGACTGGAATGGCGAAAGTTTTCCAGAATGAAGCTTCTGCAGTTGCTGGTGGCCCCTTGATTTACAGCGGTCTCGCTCCTGGTTTTGGATGTTTTCAAGTTTCATGACCACTGCAGTTGTGCGTGTTCTCTTGCACATGAAGTCATTGCTCATGGTCCTGTTTGGCAGCCATGTTTGCTGTGGATTACTACGACATCTTCTCTTTGACTGGTTTCTTTTGGGCGTGTTTTAATTTGACCTGGGACCAGGAGACCTGCAGTCTGCTGCAGCTACATGTAGCCTATTCACTCTCTTCGCTGGCGCTTGGTCAAAGAGCAACCGGTGTTGCCCGTGGTCCGATGGGCGAGGTTCCTGAATCCCTGTGCGATTCAATGGAAGCACCAGCAAACTCATCCTCTTTGCATGAACGAGGTTTGCTCCATTCTAGAAGTTGAGATGTGGTTGACTGCCATCATTTCCGCGCTTTATTTCTCAGAACAGATTGACTTTCCTTTCTGGATATTTACCCGAACACAAAAAGCAAATCGAACGAATTTGCAATAGTTTGGGTCTCCATACGTGTGTGTACAGCTGCCATCTACCAGTGCAAGTTCAGGTGCATGGTGTTTTGGCGGAACGGACAGACTGCCTTCTCCACGTCCATCTGAGACAAAGTGGGTGAGTAACAATGGCGCAGCGGCCGTTCAGACTTCACACCTCACTAGTTGCAGTGGGAAACACCTTCCCAACACCTGTCACCACCGATTACAAGCTGGAACACCTCTCACTTTAGGCAGAACAACACAGTGCAGTAAAAGCTCCATTCCCGCGCTTTCATCAGAATTTCATTGGCATTTGCAGCAGGTGCTTGAATCACCGGCATCAAGCAGCATTCTCCTCGCTGTGAGTTACAGTGTCTGCCGTGCAGTGACTGCGAGGAGTTGGCTCATCCATGGCGATGAAAGTGAGTCCCACGACAGCAACCTGACCGCTTCATGTGCGCCGCCAACCGATCCTGGGTACCCATTCCGACGTGATGCTGTTTTTTGTTCAACGCACAAACCTGAGAAAGCGGTAGTCCATGGAGATGTCTGGCTTTGTCTGATGAAAGACCTTATTCTTCTTTCATGCAACAATGACAAGCAGACTGAATGCAAAGCACCTGGTGGAGTGTTCAGACTGAATCTCAGAGGTAACACGCAGCTTGTTTTTGCAGTCACATTTAATGAAACTTGTGATCCACTGTGGTGTCAGAGGTTTGTTCAATAATTGAACAAAACTGCGCAAATGCAAAGAAATTTACATTGACACCTGACTGAAGAAAGAGGCTCCAAAGGGTCAATGGTCGATTTTGTTTTGTTTGCTTCTGTCTTCCAGACGCTGCAGTCAAGTGTCTGTTTTCGCTTTTGTGGAAGCTTTTGGGGAAAAGGAACATTATTTTGTGAGAAACACGTGTCTGTCATTCATATCTCAAAGGAAACTGATAACCTTTTGCTGGAGGAGCGAACTGAGAGTGCACTGTCTCTAAGCAGTGAAGAATTATCAGGTATCAGAGCCTTTGTGGGAGTCTGGTTGCTGTTGCAGTGAAATCTTCTCTTTCGCACGCATGTGCTTCATGAAGATCACAGCGAGTGTTGGCAAGCCTTGCACGGCAGATTGCTGGTGTTATCGCTGTTTGTCACTGTTCCAGTGACATTCTTGCATTCCAAGCCGAAAATCAACTGCATTCTTGTTTCTTCCACTCGTACAGCTCTGTGATCACCACAAAGCTACATGAACATTGTGGTGATCACACAACATGTTGTACGTGCTCACGTCGTGGTAGAACTGGGTTTTCACCAAAAAGTGTTCCTGTTCAATCTCACAACTCCTTTCTCAACCAAAGGTCTTGAAAAGTCATTGTGTGATTTCACAGCAACCATTTTTGCACAGTGTGAGAACCCTATCTTTGTCAAAGTCCCTGGATTGTTCTTGCTTCTTGTACATGGAGCGTGTTACAGAGAAGACGAGACTTCAGCCTTGAGGAACAGTCGTGCAAATGCATGTGTCACTGAACCTTCAAATCTCCCAAATGTTAGTGTAACAGAAGCGGAGGAGCTTTCGCTCATGCAACTGTCAAAAACTGTTCCCTGCAAGAATTTAATTTCTGCTCTCGTGTCTTCATTCCTCTTTGACTTTTGGAGTCTGAAACCTCAAACAAGAGAAACCACTTTGGGTGGGTGGGCTGAAGGTCATTTTGCAGGTGTGACACGGCCTCGACACTTCCTCATCTCTTTGATGACTGGTGTCAGTGAAATCAAAGAACAAGGGAAACGCACATTTATAGATCCAGAGGCCAGGCGGCCATCTCCCGGAATTCATAAGTCATTTTGTAAAAAAAAAAAGATTGCAACTGTCTATGCAGTTGTTTCTTGAGTTTTGCGACCACTTGGCTCTAGTGATTCCGACGTGTCTGTGTGACACGCAGCCTGTTACGGAGTTGTGACACTGCTTAAGCTGACTTGCCAGATGTGACAATCATCGCGCAGAGAAGACTCGGTGTCCCCCTGGGCCTCATGTCTGTTTGCTCCGACTCTCCCGACTCGTGCATGTCAAGTTGGCTTTCACGTTAAGTGGCGATTAGCATGACCTTTTCCAGATCAGCTATCTCACCACAACGAGCGTTCTGTCGAGATTTGCCTGTCCAATCATTATCACAGTTGGTACAGTGCAGGAATTTTAATTGATTTGTCACCAGGAGGAGAAAAGACGACGGATTTGTCTCGAAAAACCCACTGCTGTTTGCTGGTCGTGCTGTGCAACTTTAATGGGAAAAGATTTGTCAGAGAAGGAAAAAACTAAAAGGATGTAATTAGCTTGCTGGTCACAGGACTCGCCGCGCGTCTCCCCATTCAAAGTAAACTGATCAAAGGCTCGCGACTCTGGGTCTGGGCTGCTCTTCTAACCAGGCTTGATTAACATGCTCACGGAGGGATAGCCACTTTATTCGACTCCAGCAAACATTTATTGAAGGTCGAGGAAATTGAATAATGGCAAATCACTGCTGGGGCTTTTGCTTATGTGAGTTGGGTCTGGACTTGCAAAATGTTGGGACGTGTTTCTCTTGCTGAAGTCAACGACCGTGAAAATGTGGTTTGGTTGGCCCTTCCGGCCACAGCAGCATGTGTTGGATACTGTGTCCGCAAGAGCCAGTGTTCCTCTGCCGGAATGTTGATCTGTCGTGTCAGAAATTGAGAAGAGCAGACGCGAGAGATCCAGGGTTCCACCACTGTAAGGTGCGCCTCACAGATGGACAAATTCCATTGATCATCGGTCAATATTTGGCCTTGAAAGAGGTGCCTCACTTTCTGTGACCAAGACACTTGTGTGAGTGTACGTGTGCAATATCTTGCTCTACCTTGAACTCCAAGTTCGGATCTCCTTTCTTTTCGCAAATAAGCATCCAGTTCAGAGTCACAATTTTTGCGATGAAATGTTGCAATGTCTCCCATCAACTTGTATCATATCTTTCAGCTGAAACATGAAATCAACCGTTCTGGCTGTAGAGCTGAGCACAACCTCGGCACACCTTCAGAGCAACCAAAAGAGGTATGTTGTCTGTCCATTGTTTCAGTGCACACACCCAAGTTTGTTGTGAGAAAGCTCAGTCAGGACCTGTTGACTGCAACTGTTCGTGTCAACTCCCATCCGTCTTTACTTTGCTTTTGTACACAGACATGCCCGATGTGAAGATAACAGAGCGAAGAATTTCATGCTGAGTTACAACTCTTGACTCGGTTGTGGAGATTTTCCTTCAAGTTATTTGATAGACGGTGTAAATTATGCAAAAATATCACCACGCAGGCAGACGAAGCTCTCATCAAACATTGAAGCAAGAGTCAAGTGACTGCAATTCTCTGTCAGGAGCTTCAGTTTCTCCTCCGTCAGGAGATACAAATGAAGGAGACTCCAGTGCGATTGCAATGCATGGGTGCTTTTTCATCACCAATCTACTTTGAACTCAGCAGGTTTGTTGCATTTAACAGACAGAAGACAGCACTCACGTCAATGCAGCAGGAACTTTCAGGGCAACCTGAAATCCACGGAAGCTTTCCATCAAAATGACATTTCACCTTTTCACATTCACCGAATGTTTTCCAATGCAGAGCTTCGAGCAATTCATTCTGAAAATTCTCGATTTACACAGAGCTTTTTACGGCAAATGTCAAGGAACGCTTTTCACGAGCCATTAGCGAGCAGCAGCCCCGATACAAATGCCACTCGAGTGAGTTGTTTGTCGGAGGATGCCGTCTCGCGGCTGATTGTTCTGGGAGGGGACCAAGTCATTGTGACTTGGCTAAAGAGGTCTGTGATGAATGTCGCTTCGCCTGCATCCCCTGCGATGATGTCAAGCTGAGCAACATGCGATCTGTTGCGCCAGAATACTCACAGAATGCTTTCAGGTCAGGTAAATCACAAAGATTGCTGGAATGGAGAACAAGTCAGAGACAAACCGCCTTGAAAGAGTGGCAAAATCTCCGCCACTGTCAGATTCGACACAAAAGCACGAAAGCTCTATCCTCGGGTGCGATCCTTTACAAAACACGTGAAATGTCGTGCTAAGAAGATGTTTTTATTTTCCACCGGTGCTCAGGCTGCAGCTGGCAGATTAACAGGCATTGTGACACTGAATGTGCCAGTAATCATTTTCGTGTGAGTGGAGTAAGAAATTTAATTAAACAATCATTCACAGAAGCAGCGACATAGCTCGCATGACACAAAACTTGATAACCTGTGATAGACAACAACCAGGGGAAATTTAGATGGCACTTGCACTGCCAGAGTGAAGCAGTCTGCAATGAAGGAAAATGCCCCGTCCCAGCAGGTGGAATGATTTACAACGGAATGAACTCTACTGCACTGACTTTGTGAAAGCAGCGAGGTGATCTTCTGTGTTTATAGCTCAGCAAAAGAGTTCTTCGTTTTCGTGACGAACAACTGGTGAATATCAAAAGAAAACTGAGGACAAGCACATGTGTGGCTGAGTCAACCTCAAAATGAGCGCAACCGACCAGGAGCTCTCCGAGAAGCTGATGAATCCTCCATGACATGCTGTGCAAGAGGAGAAACGAAAGGAGATCCAACTCCTTGTTCCTGAAACAACAGAATCGAATGCACAGAAGGCTATACGTGTCCTTTTTGGTTTGCAGGGCACCGCACATGCTATGATGCCACACCTGGATGTCATCCAGATGAAACGAACCACCTGTGGATCTTGCATTGCTGAAGTTAACAATGCAACTGGGTTTCTCCCAGCGCAGTAATGGTTATGCTCACACAACGTACACAACCATTGCCTTCCCCATTGCAAACACAGGGAATCAGTCCTCAACCATCTTTTTCGGAGAACAGGGCTCCTTGTGACTCGGCCTTTCCTGTCACGGTGTGGTGTATTGCTCTGGGGCGGGAGCTCAGTGTGCGACCAAAAGCTGCCATCATTCTCCTTCTCTCTGCGTAATCGACACAATGGTCTCACATACATTGAGGTATGCCCAAGCAATACCTTTCATCGTCTTGCATGCGGCTGTAATGTTGTAACTCGTTTGTTTTTTGACAAACGAGTCCCCTTGTCCCGTGGTTCTAACAAGTTTCCGCTGAGGGCGTACGCTCTCAGGGGTTTTCACGGGCTCCAAACTTCGCGAAATAGACCAACCAGGCAGTTTCCCAGAGAGCCAGATCCAAGTGCCAGGTGACATTAAAGTTGACATCATTGATTCGGACTCTTGCCATGGTGCTGCTGTGTTACGCAGCCATTGTGCCACAACACTGACTTTGGGTAAGCACGCCCAAGTTGATTCCTCTTGAATTTTTGTTTTGTGCTCTCCTGTGCATGGCCGAAATCATGAAGCATTCCAAAGTTGAAATTTGAGTTCCATAACACCTCTCGGTGTTTTGTCAGCTACATTTGTCTTTTCCCGAGTGGGGCATTTTGGTACAGTGTCCACAAATGTTGCACAGCGGAAACTCAGGGACACCAATCATGGCCAGAGGCAGGATGGATACGATTGTTCGTTCATTGCACTCAGCAACAAAACGACCATCTTGGTAGTTACCTCCGGTTTGGTTCTCCCAGGCATCATTGTTGCAAAAAATGAGCCCTATTTTGCCTCTTACGGGAGACACAGCCACAGAACGCAACGAGGGTCTCGCAGTCCCCTGTGCCAAGGACCAGAACCAACTCCGCACATCCACGTGCCTTCGGGCACTTGAATAAGTACGAAGTGGGAAAGCTGAATGGCATGGATCTGACTTTTGTGTTGCTCTGTGGTCTCACCCGTTTTGAGTGTTCATTTTGGGCACTGTACTGCCTTGTCCTTGCCAAACTGTCTTCACTCACAGACTCGTGTATGAGTTGTACTCACACGTTGTCTGCACGGCTCCGTCAGTATCCACAGTCAGGTATATTTTATGCAAGGTTTGCACTTGCTGTCCTTTGTTGTGGCAAAAGAGATGCAACTAGAGAAGGGCCTGAGAAGTACAGTGGATGAGACCCTGCTCTGTGCCGTGAGTACATGTACTCCGAGCTTCAGTTTTTGCCCTTTCTGGCCATCCAGGCATGTCAGCTGCCCATGCAGCTTTTACACTCACATTTTCTTGTGCTGCTTTGTCACGCTATTTGCAGCGGTGCTCGAACCCAGTTGTAACCTGATGTTCCCACAACAGATCCTGCCCCACCCCGATCCAGCAAACAGAATTTTGGGATAGGTCCTGCTCCAAAATGTCTAGAACTTGGGGTGCTCTCTGTTTTCTTGTTGTGAGACTGTTCCAGCGTTCCATAGCCACTGATCATCAAAATCCAAGAATCAGTTTCAATGGAAATATCTTTGAAATGATTGGTGTGTGTTGGCTGCTGTGGTATGTGTTGGCCTCTGTGCACTGGGATGAGTCCACTTGTCTATGCATGAGCTGTGTTCAAGTTCCAAAGTGCCAGGAGGTGTCACATGGACAGGCGGGCTGCCCCTTTCACCGGTTTTCTGCTCGGAAATTGCCTGCAAAAAACGACGAGGCGCCAACTTTGTTGCAAAAGAACAATTGGGATTTTGTGATGCAGCCGTGCCAGCTTCTGCGTGGTTGAGTGTGACACCTGTCTGCGCTCTAAAGTCCGCAGTGCAGAGAGGAGACTGACAATCAACATGTCTCATCATGCATTTCATCCTTGTGAAGTACTTTCTTGCAAATCACCTTTTGCCTTTCGTACTCAATCCCTGTCGGCCACTGAGACGCATTCGATCCTCAGGCTGTGCCGGCGTGTCCACATTTGCGAGCACGTCAGAGTTCTGTCACTTGAGTCCAACAGAGAATGCATTGCTGATTGTTGGCGGTGCAAGAAATATGATGTGTACTGCACTGTTTGTCGCAAATATTCAGAGGACTCTGAACCTAGTGAGTTTTGACCAAAGTGACAGACTTTTCCACAGATGAAGGAAATAAATATTTATAAAGTAGTTGTCTTTCTTTGCACAAGATAAGGTACTTTGCCCTGTTTCTTCCAGCTGAAAATTAATTATTAAACTGTGTGTCCCGCTGGACCCACATACTCTCTCCGGTATGGAGTGCTGCAAATAAAATCTGGAGAGGTTTGCGCTTTCAGCATGCCCCGAGCAAGAGTTTCTCACTGACAGCAGTTCTTTTGCGAATGCCTTTCTTTCAGTGCATTCGCTCTAGTTAGGTGGAAAACTGCGTCTGTTCAATCTGGGTCAAACATTTGTTCGATCAACGAGGCACGTTCAAAACTTTCAAATTCATTTTTCGCAGCAACACGATTGGGTCCACTATGTCTCTCAAAATTTTTCCCCAGACAGAAAACAGCACCTGTGGTGAATAAAATTACATCTCCTGTTCGCATTCTGCTCTCTCTCTGTCTCTCTCTCTCTCGCTCTCTCTCTCTCTCTCTCTCTCTCTCTCTCACACACACACACATGTGTTCTGTGGTTGCAAAGGCGTGGGCAAATACGAGTATATTTTCATACGTGCGGTGCACCAATTGCCAGACAGGTGACACAGTCAACCAAAACAGCAGAGTACCAATGCTGAGTGATGCAAATGGTGTCTGTGTCACCAATCTGGCAATTGAGGCATGTTGGCAGAGAGCGGGCGGACCTGCTAAAACTCGTCGTTTTCTGTTGTGGATCTATTTATCTGAGTAAGCCAGATTTGGTGAATGTGGTGGTGGTGGTGGGGAAGAATTGGGAGCGGTGTCTTATGCAGAAAACTCACGCAATACTGCATTAGTTGAACAAAAGTCACATTCCAAGCTGAGCGCAAGTGAACTTTCAGAACACAAAATGTGCCACAGATCATGAGAAACACGCAGTCTCTCACCTGTGAATGGTGCCGATCCCTTGGATCTGCATTCCCTTTCTACTTTGTCGTCAGTTGAATGTTTTGCATGTCTCGACTTTCAAGGATTGCATAAGTGCGATCCAATCTTCACAAACCTGCAACGTACTCACTCAGTTCATATGGCGTTGTGAAAACATTTGCACGTCGAGTGAAACTTATTGACAGGTGTTCAAATTGTCAACAGTTGGCAGCGTAGATTAACTCGTGACGATAGAAATGCATCGGTATTCTCACTGGACGCAGAAAATTTGTTGTTGGCATGATTCAGCCCAGCAGGAGTGGCGCACAGGCCACGTCAGAGAGTTGCATGAGTCCAAATGAGTTTGTTCAACACAACTGGGGTCTGGCAAAATGACAGGTGTATCTGCGGAGGCATTTGTTGAAAGGCGACGAATGATTGCATCGTGCTTTCGTGAGAATCTCTTGTCACTGTTTTTGCTCACAATGGGGAGTTTCAGCACAACGTTCTGCAACCCCAAAACGTACACGTAGACGCAGCTTTTGACGAAACTGCCCCGTTTTGGAATAGTCCATTTTCACATCCAGAAAGCTTGCAAATTTTACGCCTTTCCAAACAAACATTTGGACCACTTCTCTTCCTTGGTTTGCTTCAAAACTGCAAGTGTGAACTCAGAAGACCTTCCCCTTATAAACCTTGACATTTTCGGAGAAAAATATCAACTCAAATCACTACGACAGACCTCTGAAATTGACATGTAGGAATTCAAGTTGCCACGTTCCGTCCCTACGTAAACGTGGTGCTGAAAGTTCCAAATGCAAGACTCTCACGTCTCAAATTATCCTTGATTGCGCGTTGTGTGGCTGAAAAAGCCAGAATTTGTTGACCGCACGCGTGCAATTTCTGTTCGGTTTGTTGTGACGCTCTTCTCTCTCTGTCTGTCTCTGTCTCTGTCTCTCTCTGTCTCTCTCTCTGTCTGTCTCTCTCTGTCTCTCTCTTGTGTGGCGGACCAAGGAGGGAGTCACATGGGTCATCAAGGTGAGTGGTGTGGGTGATTGTGCATTTGAAAGGTCTCAAATTGGGGTGGACCGTTTGGAGTAGGTCTTTGTGGTGGTGGATCATGAAGAGAGGAGCAGGTCATATGGGTCACATGCGAGTGGTAATGTGGGGATAGGTCATGTGAGGGAGTGGGTGGGTGATGTGGAGTGTGTCTTGTGGTTCGTGTCTTGGAGGGGTCTTCACACCATGCCTCTGTTGCGCCGAGCACTGCTTCTTGCTAATGCAGATGCTTTTCCTGCATGAGTTGTAGTGGTGGGGAACAAACCCGGAGAGGATGCGCGCGTGCTAGCACAAACTGACCAGATTCAACAGGAGTTCGAGGCACGCTGAGAGTTCCTTCTCGGACACTCAGGAGGCGCTGCCACCGACTGCCGTCCGCCTGTTCGATCAGTGTTTTCGGCAACAGGACGGTGTCTTCAGGCAGATGTAATGTGAAGGCTTTGAAGTTTAGTCTATTGTTTTCGCCTCACTGCGTTTTACGCACCGTCCTGATCTGCGAGCAACTGAATGAGATGCTCGAGATTTTATAGCACGCAGTGTGATGCCTGACCGTGCATCATTGCTGTTGCGTGATGTTGATCACGGTATCACGGTGCCTTTGTTTCCATTCAATATGCCAATGAGTTTCACCCATTTGTCGATCATTTCGCTCTCCATCCGCGTCTCTCGTTCGCAGAGATACGTTGCACAAGCGGCTGACACTTGTAATGCCAAAATGGTGCCAGGACAAACACAGGAGCAGATGTGTGAAGTCCCCTCCGGATCTTTCCTGATTCGCCCCAACCCAATGCTCCCACTGCAGTCGATTGTCAGCGGTGTTTTGTAAACTTATTAAATGTGATGATCACAACTGGCTGTAAAGAGACGCATCCGCTGAAGTCGAATGAGCAGGGACGTCCACAAACACAGCCTCAGACGCAAACCTCTCCACAGCATCGACTCCAAAATCATGTTGTAGTGGCGAGAAAACGTGTTCGCTGTTCTTCAG
>JAAUXT010080349.1_pt1 | contig 11240 bp, 13 predicted proteins | sample 7278171 | NCBI WGS metagenome assembly JAAUXT01 (sample SAMN14350112, study PRJNA611818) | marine sediment metagenome | isolation source: surface marine sediment (1.8m) | place: French Polynesia: Moorea | collected 2018-08 | reverse complement strand
CACCCCCCCACCCCCCCGCGCCCCTGGATCTCTAGCCACTATAAACCAAACCAAGTGTTTTGGCACCCCCACACCCCCTCAGGCCCACCACCCCGGGGGGGGGGGGGGGGGGGGGGGGGGGGGGGGCCGGCGGGGGGTCGGGGGGGGGGGTTGAGACAAAGCTGGGCAATCTGCCAAACAACGAGCCTCGCTCGACCCTCGTTCTCACACTGGAACAAGAGGCAGCGTGGTTTTGATTCCTTGATGTTTCACAAGGAGTGAAGCCCTGTTTGACTGGGACAAAAGGCAAAATGGGCATTATCTCTCACAATTGAAATCTTGGTTCCTTTTGAACTGGATTTTTCTCAGAAGAAGCGTGTGGCTCAATAGCTGTGCTGTGAGAACTTTCACAAGAGCTGAAGCTCGTGTTTGCCTGCGACAGAAGGGGAATGGGACATTTTGTCAACAATGCTCAATCCATTCTTCTCATAGAACACACTGCTCACAATGATTTTCTCAACCCAAATCTGTCTTTGAAGAAATAGCCGCATCCGGACCATGTCCACACAAAAATAAACGTTGATCTGAGCTTTGCCCCTGAAAATGTCTTCGACCCGGATTGGACATCATCAAAAGGCAATATTTTGACCAGAGGTGGCGAGTGAAAAAGTCTGCTCCTTCAGAAAGGGGCAGGTTCAGCACAGTCCAGGTGAAGTGGGCCTCGCCTCAGAAACCGCGTTTACAACACCTCCTCTTACACGATGCTATTGTCGCAGTCGCCACGTGTTCTTTGTGTAGCGACCATTATAGTGTTTACTCACTTCTGGTCTTCTGCACTCTCAAAAACCTGTTGATTTCTGAGACGTTAAAAATGACGTCACTTTTGCCGTGGTCACTGTGCAGAAAATCGTGCAGTTCTTTTGATGCTTTGTTTGGAATTTTTTCTTGGAAATGCAGTGTTTTTCTGGCCTTGGTTTCTCAGTGCAGTATGACTGGGCTCAAAGCTGTTCTACCCTGGAGCGTTAAAACTTTCAGTGAATGCGCGCGCTTTGCGCTTTGCGCGCGCGAGGGCAGGTTCACACCAGTTGCGCCACGCGTTGCCTCCCTGCGCAAGTCAATGGGCGTTGCGTCGCAACAGGGGCGCAACGCATGACGCATCCCACAGCGTGAACCGGGCCCCAGCAGACTCAGTGCCAGAAGACGCTGTTCAAATTTCACCAACAGATGTGCCAACATGGCGGCACGCTTCATTGACTTCGTCGCCATGATTGATTAACTCTCTCCCTCCACTCAAAGCGCAATTACAATATGAAAACTGCATCTGATGATGATGATGTGGCTAATACTGCGGCACCCAGTGAATAATACAAAGCACTACACACTTGATATAAGGACTGATTCACACTGGGTGCACGGAAGTTGCGTTGCGTCTCTGCGCAAGCCCAAGGGCGTTGCGTCGCCCCTTGCGAACCTGACTTACGTCGTACCTCGCGTCCCTGGTCCATTGGGTGAGCGCTGCGTCACAAGTGCCAAGACGCACCCAGAAACCCAGCGCCCAGGCACACGTGACGCGTCCAGTGTGAACCACTCCCCTTGACAATGTGCTCAGAAGCTATTCAACCGTGCACTGATCTGTGTGCTTTGGTTTCCAGTGGGAGAAAAGGAGTTTTTTGTTGTCATTGTTTTCATTCATGTACAAATTCCCAGACTGGCTTTCTCTCCGTATTCAGTTGTTCAAAGCTGCAACAGTTGTTCAGTGAGTCATTTTGTACTCACAGGGGAGAACAACAGCCTTTTAGGCATCTGCGACTCAACTTCTGTTGTTATTGGTGCGAAATTCAATTTTGATTGGCCTTTTTCACTGAAAGCTGCCATTTTTCAAAAGACCTTGACACCCGGCAATGTGTTGAGTTTTTGCAGCAAGTTTTTTTTCAGTCACATTTTGTGTCAAGACAATTTTCTGAAGCCACTTCAAGGCTGGATTTTCTTTCAACTGCACCGAGTCCACTGAATCCTGGGGCGGGTCCAGGAACCGGATTTTGGTTGAGGGGCAGGACCCTCCGAATTTGAAGAATTCTGCTTCGCAAGCCTGACTTTACAAAACTGAAGGTCAGTATTTTGTTCAGGACTTGGTGGCCCCACCCCTCCGGATCTGACCCTGGACTCCAGAACAGCAATTTCTGATGCTGAGCCCCTCTGTATCTACCTCTGGATCTACCCTGCAGATGTGTTGAGGACTTGTGGGCCCCGCCCCCCCCCCCCTGAATCCACCCCCGGACTCCTCCAGAAGAGACCAGCTGCTGCAATCTGGATGTGGAACCAGATCCTCCTGTTGTTCGAGTGGCCTGCCAACACCAGTTCTCCCCTCGTGTGATCCGGAGCCCCCCAGCACCCTCCTCACCCCCGCACCCTCCTCCCCCCACATAAACACACCGCAACAAGACGTCAACCAGAACCACTGTCTCGCTGATCCCTATTTGTCGACTCTGGGATCCTGAGGCCAGAGATGATAAGTTGTGTCTCAAAGACCTGTTTCGTGCGAACTGTGCACGCGCACGCAATTTATACCACTCAGCATTGTTGGACCATCCTGGACGCGGGATATTGGATCGAGCCGCTGGGTTCCTTCGCAGTTGGAGTGAAAGTGGAATTCTGTGCTTACCTACAATGAGAAAAGAAAAAAGTCTGTTGAGTGAATTTGCAAACATTACACACAATCTTACAGCTTTCTACACGCTCTCCAGATGCAGTCACTCACACACGCGCGCTCACACTCACTCACACACACACACATATTATACACACACACCGCAGCTCTGTGTACTCTACCCATAATGAGGTCCCAAGAGGCTCTGCTTGACATGGTTCTGCTGCTCTGGATTCTATCCGGACCAGAGGCCTTGACAACTTCACACAACAACGGACCCTCTTCACACTGAGTGCGTCATGCCCTGCGACCTTGTGCAAACAAAGCAATGGCGCTGCGTCGCCTACGAGTGAACACTAGACGCGTCGTGCGTTGCGTTGTGGTTCAAGCCCTTGGCTGGCACAGGGATGCTGTGCCCATTGACGAGTGCAGGGCCGAAGTGCCCGCAGACACAAATGCAGTGTCCAATCCAAAGACGTGGACAGGGTCACAGTACCAGAGGCGCATGACGCATCCAGTGTGCACCAGACCTCCGTGCCCGTCGTTCATACAACTTCGCAGGGTACTTGGTTCTGAAGGGTGTTGGTTTTGCACCTAATCGTCCCTTGGGGCGAACACTATAGATTCCAATTCCCGCAAGAATCCAGCGCTCAGCCCTAAATCTGACACATTGACACTTCACCCAATGACTCCCCGGACTTATTTTCACAAAAACCTCTCAGAAATTACCAATGCGAGACAAAACAATGGGGGAACACCGGGGTTCAATGCGGTAAGTTTGCTAATGTGTAGCGGAAGTCTTCTTTCACACAATATCAACTTTCCTGTGATAAAGAGGGGGCTCAGTTTCAAAAAAAGGTTTTGTCTGCTCCACAAGCATCTGAAAACCGTTAGTTTCATCTTGTTTTGATCCGATTGGGGAGTCAGTGGGTGTTCACGACCAGAAGTGTCAAACAAACGAGGGAAAGGTGGAAAACAATGGAGATTGTAATTCACCATAATGAGGTTTTCATTGGGGATTTGTGTGTCAAGAAGAGTCTTGTTTTTGTGGTAGATTAACTTGAATGGGGTCATTTAACGGAAGTTTTTCTCTGTGCGCATTTCAAACGTTGGAAGTTGACACTGAAGCCATGTTTCACTGGAAGCGTCATTGCCATTTCTCGAAGTTATGGGTGCTGTCTTGAACCATTCACTTGCAAAGGCCACAACGCAATGCAGCCAGGTTCACACAGGTGCGCTGTGGGTTGAGCCCTGTCGACACGAGGAAACCAGGCCCCTCTTTGACCTGCAAGGGTCACACACACCCATTGTCGTGCTTACGGATGCAACGGCCAAAGACTGCAGGCGCATGGCATGACGCCCATTGACTTGCTCTGGGACGCAGCGCCCAGACTTCCACAGGAGCGCGTGACGCAGACCCCGGGCGCGGCTGATTCCCACGCGGATCACGTGGCGTCTGCTCGCCCCGTGCCGACCCCCCAATACTCCGCCGAGTGCGCGACAAAGCGGAACACTTCCGGTGACGCTGAGCGAGCCGCGCATGCGCTGTGGAAAACACTGCGGCTGCAGGGGGGTGTGGAGGTGTCACGTGTTGTTTCCACGTGTAGGTGAACGTGTATCGCAACGTGAAATTGGTCTGCAATGCAATGCCTCAAGGGTGCGCCAGGTCTTGAGAATCGCACTGCATCCCTCCTGAATTGTAACATTTGTGAGTGTGCAGGGACACAACGTATCCCGCTTCCAGTGCGAACCTGGCTTGCAAGTCTTTCTCAGAATGACCACGCCTTTGAGTAAAATCTTTGCACAATAGACAGATCATCAGTGCAAAACAATGCATTTCATGCACCCAAAGACCAACCCGCATAACGGTTCAGTTTTCAGAGGTCCGTCCAGACCTGGGCGTGCGAGTCCATTGGTGCGATCCGGATGTCAGCCTTACCTGCATCGAATCTGCGATCAGCGGTACAAACCGCCACCCACACACCACACCCACACTGCCTTTCAGGCCAATTTCTCGCAGAAATGATCAAAATTGCGTGAAAATTGAGAAAAATCTGTGGGTTGATGAGAGTGTGTGGATCCTGGATCCCGCATCCCACATTTGATTGATGGTTCCACTTTGGCAAATTTCAATATGGATTTTCACACTGCATATTTTCACTGCTAATTGTCATGATTTATTTTTGTTTTGTGAGGCGTTTTCTGATTCAGTAAGAAATCAATGGGGTTTCCCTTCAAGACTTGTCAGTATTTTGCATGTTTTACAAAATGGCCATTTGTGGCAAAAACATGCTCCACAAAAATTCAGAAAAATTCTCCAACAGAAGCCTTTTCTCTTTTGGCGTGCGACCGCCAGTTTTTCCTGCCCAAAAGCGCAACTTCCTGATATCATTTGGGACACACGGAGAAAAGAGGCAACGAGGCTCTTGACCTGACGAAGATTGGATAAATCAGGGGAAATCTCCCTGCGAGAACTGCAGCGCAGGGAGGAGACTGCATTGTTCACACTGGGTGCGGCGAGAGATGCGTCCCTGGATACGTCAAGGGGCTGAGTGGACGTGGAGTCCATTTACGTGTGTTAGAGAGGCTGCGCACGACGCACCAGACGTCAACCGAGCCACAAGTCTGTTCACACTGGATGCGCGTTGCGTTTCATTCCTTTGCAGGTCAATGGACATTGGCGCATCCAGAACCACCAGACGACGATGTAAAGTCCCAGCGTGGATTGACTTGCGCAGAGTGAACGTGTACACACAGGACGTGAACAACTGAACAACGCGCACGACGCATCCAGGGCACATGAGTCGACACGCGGTCAATCGCTTTCTGAGTGACGCCTGCAGTGTGACCCCCCCCCGGCGGCCCAGGCCCCAGCTTGACGGATCGCAGACGCTTCCTTAATGGCGTCGCAATGAGTCGTTTATTGGATCCGCCCTGTCGTGACACAAGGCTCTCTGGCTCAGGCCCTGTGGCCAGCGACAGGCAGAGAAACATTCTGCTGAATCTGCCAATGTTGTCAACAAATGCCACCAAGACAAAGATGATTGCTTGGAAACGTGGGCAACACGAACAGGACGCCGAGACAACTGTGCGTTCTACGAGAATTGTCGTTGACATTTTCAGTTGACTTCGCGGAAATTTCTCCAAAAGCTTTCGTCACAACCAGTATCTTGAGGACAGATTCAACACTTCTGTTCAAGACACAGCACAACACTGTGAACAAATAGCTGATCAGACGCACTTGAAAACGTCATAACGTCATGTGCAGAACACCTCCGTTCACCACCACGTCCTTTAATGTGAAGCTTCTGCAGCATCTCTACTCACAGTGCTACAGCTACAGCTTTGAGAAATGGTATCCGCTGCGATGGGGCGATTGCGTGGTGTTTGCCGAGCGATTTGTTCAACTTGACACCGGGTCGGGAGGACCCCGTGAAAAATGACCCTCTCCGAGCGTGGCTATTACGGTCCAGGCAGGAGGAGGAGGAGGAGGAGGAGGAGGAGGAGGAGGAGCAGGGATTGCGATTTATATACCAGCTCTGTACAGGGTTGGTGATGAAGGAATGAAGGGATTGTGTGTGTGTGTGTGTGTGTGTGTGTGAGTGTGTGTGTGACCCAACCAAGGGATTGTGTGTGTGTGTGTGTGTGTGTGTGTGTGTGTGTGTGTGACCCAACCAAGGGATTTTGCGCGTGTGTGTGTGTGACCCAACCAAGGGATTTTGCGTGTGTGTGTGTGTGTGTGTGTGCAAGGCCAGATTAGATTGTCTACATTGGAAGAACAGCGCGACAGAGTATGTTCTTTTTCTCCTCAGAAAATTCAAAGTTCAAAGATCGTGTTCGTGGATGCACCAATTGCGTATCTCAAGACCTCTGCACATGTGAAAGCGAAACGAAACTGGTGGTTCAACCTTCCTTTCTGAGATCTCCACTTGCTACTCGCATATTGTTCCTGCACAGCCAGTTTGTGCAGCCCGATGCGTGTGGATCGGCCCCATCTCCGTCTCGCGAGACGCTCCATTGGCAGCAGAACGCCATGAAAAATTCAGCAGCACCAAAGGTCGCCTTCAAGACGGATGTACGGAGCGGCACGGAAGCCGTCAGGTCCGATTCCACCGGTGCACACGATGCGCAGAGACTCCCGCTGGGTCCGGACGGGGAGAGGCGGAAGTGAGAACAGACGCGCAGAATTTTGACCCTTGTTGTGAAGGGGCTGGTGGGGGATGTTGAAATGGGTGGTGATGTGAAGGAGTGGAAGGGGAATGGGACGCGACATGAGTTGAAGGAATCAGAGACAGAGACAGAGACAGACAGACAGACAGACAGACAGAGACAGAATGGAAAGACAGACAGACAGACAGACAGAGAGACAGACAGACAGGCACATACGCACACACACGCACACACACACAACCTGAGAGCGAAATGGTGATCAGGACCAAAGACGAGACTGACTTGAGAGACAAGTTGTTGCTTCTTGACAAAGCAAAACACTTGCCACATCAAAGCATGTCCACGTGACCCTCACATTCACCCGCACCTCGCGCACCTCATGTACCTCACAAATTGGCGAGTATTGCAGCCTCATTATGTAGTTCTGCGCGATAATTTACGACCCTCCCTCCAGCCCCGTCGCCGTCGCCCTCGGTTCGTCGCCGGGAGATCGGTCGCTCCCACTTCCGGTCTCAAGGTGCGGTTCGGTGCAGAAGGGGATCCAGGGGTGGAGCATGAGGGGGCGTCTTTCTGAAGTTGGGATCTGAGGGATTTCAGTCTTGCATGTACAGAGCAGGTTTTTGCAAGCAAAGCCAAAGTCAGAGTCTCCTTGTGGTGGATCAAAGTAGAAGACCAATGCCAGCAGAATTTACTGTCTTCGAGAGGACTACGTCTTGGCTCCACACCTCGTACGAGGTTTGTCAATTATATTTCAGTTTTCCTCGCGAGTTTGTTTGTGTCGCGCTGGAGCTAAAACTTTCTTGACATATCTCGTTTATCTGGCAATCTATTATGCTGCGTCCAGCACAGACAGACAGACTCGCACACACACACACACACACACACACACACACACACGGCGTCCCACTTCCTGAGCCCCTCTCCGGATCCACCACGCCTGTGGTCGGGAGATGAGGGCAGAGAGAGGAGGCCGGGGGTATCGAATACCACGGGGTTGAGACTGGGGTCTGTGTGAAGCCGAGTGGAAAATGCAGCATGTGGCGTGAGCAGCGTAGCGTGCGCCGCCAGAAAGTGCGATTATATCCAACCTGAGGCCGCGTTCACACTGGGTGCGGCACACAACGCACGTGAAGTGAATGCACGTGTGGGAACTTGAGCCCAGGATTGTGTAGTTGCCTTGCTGTACCCAACACTTACACACACACACAAACACACACACACACACACACACACACACACACACACACACACACACACACACACACACATGCGTTCTTGTTCAACCCCAAAGTTCTTTGCAATGGGCGTCATGCGTGAGGCAACTTCGCATTTTGATGGACACTGCAAGCGTCATCCCACCACACGGGAACAGGCGTTGAATCGTCGCTTGTGACGCAGGCACAACTGACTTGCACGCAGCGCATGACGCCCAGGCCTCAACAAAATAGAAGAAAGTTGCCTTTCTTCCCCGAGCAAAAAATCTCAACAAAAAAGTTTTGATGTATGGGGCGGGGTGAGAGATGCTTCCCGTGGTTCACTCCGGGTCAGTGTTACCAGCTGCGGAGCGGGAATCACCACGTGATATACGGGCGACAGTCCAGGGCGCGGGGAGCCGTCTTATGACCGTAGTAAAGTAGGCGCACGCTGTCATATTTGTTGGGCTGTAGCACCTGTCCAGTCAATGAAGCAAATGGTTGCTGAGAATTTTGTCTCTGCCCTTGGGAAAGCAGGTCTAGAAATTTTTGTCGAAGATTGAAGCTCTGTGATTTTGTTTCAGAGAAGAGAAGCAAAGCGTCAGTCAAAATACTGCTCAGGTGTGCGTGCAGTGTGCGTGTGTGGTTCACTCAACGACAAGCTGCAGCATGTTATTTGACTTGACATCCGTGAATATTTCTTTCATGACCAAAACAAACGTGAGTCACGCACCAACAACAGACATGCATTTTGCATGTCACTTGAACACAGTGCACGATCCCCACCATCATCCTCTGTCACTTTTCCCCAGGACAGGTACGAGTTCGGGCAGGTTCGGGAGACTTCGCCTCGGGGCAGTTCCTATTCGGGGTCCATTAAATGCTTTGAACGCGGACCACACATTGTCGTTTGGAGACGGAATCTCGCTGCGAACCGACCCCGTTCGAAACACTGCGTAAATTCACTGGGAAATGGGCAGATTCACACTGGGTGCGTCACGCGCTGCGTCTCTGTGCGAGTCAATTTAGGTTTTCACACAAATTTTGACGCGACGCCAGGAACGGACTGGACCATTTTTTGATGCTCTCCATTGGGGGTCATGTTGAATTTGATGCCCACGCATCAAATTTTTGACGCACGCGTCAAAAATTCTGACGCCGCCCTGCCTGTGTGAAAACCCTGCTGCGTCACTGTGCTGGTTTCAAACGGTTCCTTTCAAGCCTGCCCTTCTGGGAATACTTGTGGAAGAGTGAGCGCTTTTGGTCTTTGACAAAACCTATTGCAATTCTTTCTGGTCTTGGAAAACACACTTCAGAACTCGTCAAGTGTGTCTTCACCACCACAATGTGCTGTGGATTTAAAAAGCGCTTGGCGTATATATCTCACAAAAACAACTTTTTCCAAAACCTCAAGCGCGCTTTGCGTCCACACACGTTCAAGTCACATGACACTTGCGTCACCAATCACGCAACGTCCGTTTCGTGACGCTGAGACGTGACGCGTCACGTGACGCACGACGCGTCCGGTGTGCCCCGCCCCTCACGCCGTCGCCGCGTCCTCCCGCTGGGTCCGTCCGATAAATCCTCACGCGGCGCTGCACAGAACGAACGGCCCTGTGCGTATGTATTGGGTTCAAATCTTCCTTCAGACTCTCTGACGGGGCAAAAAGAATGACAACACACAACATACACGCACGTACGAAGGGGAGGATCCACGGCAGCGTTCAAGGGACCCAACACAACTTGGACAGACCTTGAACAAGCTGATGTGGGAGAAAAAAAATTGGCGTGCAAATAGCCAGGGCACAATCCAATGCACAACTTGTGCCAGATTTTGGAGATAGAGAAAGATGGGCGAGGGAGAGGATGGGACATGCCCCCCCCCCTTCCAAATTCCTTCGCAAAGCCAGGGTTGCTTGCCCCTTTTCTAGCTCCGCCCCTGGCACCTGAGCATGTATGCGGATGACTGCACCTCGCTTCCACACACACATGTATTTTTCATGAGTTTGGAATGCACCGCTTGAACATGCATACCTGTGCTTCTAAGAAGCTCAAAAAAACTTCTGAGCTTTAATCCGTAAAGCGAATATTTGCGCATTTTGCATCGGGTTCTGTTTTGCTTCGCATGCCCAGTGTGCGCGCGGAACACAGACTCTCGAGGACTTTCCCTCATTGGTGCAGTGACCCACGATGGTTTTACGCAACATCCTAATGACCCGATTATTGCGCTCAACTTCACGAGTAAAATTGAGAGTGGGAAGAAAAAAAAATTGGTGTCAGGTGCCTGGAGAATGCTGTTCAGTTTGGTGCAGTTCAGTTTGCTCACGGGTCGCACTGGTTGGTGGGTGGTGCGCATTGGTACACGTCGAGTCCGAATCCAAGCAAGAGTGCAGTGCGAATTCGTATGCTGGATGAGACATACGTTGCGTCCTTTAATGGCTGTACTGCACAGTCGTCCTTTGCTGTGAGCACGCAACTCTGGTTTTGGAAGAAACTTCTGCAAGTTTAGTCTACTGGCGCCCGCAACACACACACATACACACACAACCCAGCATGACCACTCCAACATCACCAGTAACGCCCATTCTTCACAGCAGAACCTACAACGCCAGCACGGGGACACCCGCTGCACCCAACCACACCATAGCAACGCCAGCATAACAACGCCAGCACGAGCCGCCCGCTTCACACATGTTAACGCCAGCATACATGTAGATCCACATGTGGTCCCGCTGTACAGCATCAGCGCTTTGTGTAGGATTAATGAGTAGATGCGCCGAGGCTCGTGTATTATTCATCGCCTCCATTCATCGCGCCGGGAGCCGGGCGAGAGGCGACGCTGGCGCCGCGCCATCATCACCGAGACGCAGCGACACAAAGTGCGCGCGGCGCGGCGCGGCGTTCTCACCTGAACCGCGCGCCGTAAGCTGTACAGAATGTGGGGCAAGCTGTAGCGTTTTAGAGAATGAGCTCACGGGCGTCTGATGTATTCGTGCTCAGTGTGTGTGTGTGTGTCTGTGTGTGTGTGTGTGAGGAGGATAGAGAGATGGAGACAGAGACGTACAGAAAGAAAGAAAGAGACAAATCTTGCAAGCTTGCATGCGGCTCTCTCTCTCTCTCTCTCTCTCTCCAACACACACACACACACTCTCTCTCTCTCTGTCTCTTTCTCTGCTGTTGTGTGTCCAGTTGTTGGCGTTGGGGTCTGCCGGGCTTCACCCTCGAAAGTATCTCTTGGCCCCAAGTGCTAT
>JAAUXT010014726.1_pt1 | contig 11242 bp, 9 predicted proteins | sample 7278171 | NCBI WGS metagenome assembly JAAUXT01 (sample SAMN14350112, study PRJNA611818) | marine sediment metagenome | isolation source: surface marine sediment (1.8m) | place: French Polynesia: Moorea | collected 2018-08 | reverse complement strand
TTTTTCACGTGTGTTGTGAGTGATCCACGGAAATTACGCCTGGTGGTGAGCAGTGTCGTAGGCGGCAGTCTACCGGGCGTATTTCAGACAAGCGTTGCTAAATCTCCCCAGTGTCACCACACGTAGGATCAGGTCAACTCCTGTGGCGGACACAGGGCAGCAAGGCTCGACCCAGTGCTGACCAGAGTCCAAACGAGGAGGGGCACGAACTCAACTTCTAAACTTGAATGAAGTCACTGTTTGCACCTGCGGGGCAAAATTTGAGGTTTCAAATGCGGGGTGGGGGTGAGAGTCTGGGTGTTGTGTGCAAGCCCCTCTGGTTAAGAGGAAGAACGAAATGTTGAGGGACTAGAGACGTAAGAAATCGTTCAAACCACAGGCGCCCAGATACTCTGGAGAACATCAGAAAATTGGCTGTATCTATTGAGCTCCGATTTCAGCCGCATTGTGTTCGACGTGTACCAGAGTGCACGTGGGTCGGTTTCAAATTGCTGTCAAACCATGAAGTCTCGAGTCAACGACCCCCAGGCTCCGCAGTTTCCCACGTTGGTTTGACACGAGGATTTGTCCAAGAACACCACGGGGAACCAGCGTGTTGGATGAGTGAAATCGACAGTATGCGACCTGGATAAATTCGCTGGGGGGGGGGGTCGAAATGGGCCATAGAACTCAACACCAGTCCCCAAACATGCCAGTTCCCTCACATCCTCGCGCGTTAGGAAGATGTTTTTGGTTCACAGGGACAGTTGTTCTCTTCTCGTCCTGGCAAAGTCTCACGCGTTACATCAGTATGTTTGCCTGAGCAGGTCACATTTTCTCTGCATGTATTTTTGAGAACATCCACGAAGACCAAAGGAGTTTCACAAAAATTAGATGGTGAAACACAAGGGGATCTGTAACGTGGGAGAGAGAGAGGGAGAGAGACAAAGAGAGACACACAGAGAGAAACAGTAAGAAAGAGAGAGAGACTGAGACAGAGAGAGACAGAAAATAGACACAGAGAGACAGAGAGAAAGGGCTCTCGTCTTGTTTCGACGTCCATCAGAACCAACTCAGCTGATAGAAAACCTTCCTGCACGGTCACTGCCAGATCGGGCACGTACAAAAAGCTGGCACAACTCAATCTCAACTTTGTCTTATAACTGGGAGAAGTCAGGAAAATCTGCACTGAAAGGAACTCAGGTGGAATGTGATTGTCAAGCCTGAGCGTGAAGAACGTCAAGCGAGCCGAACAGCCATGATCAAACGCCACACAGGTGGCGAGACGTGCAAGAACAGGCACGATTTTTTCGCTCGGAGGAACAAATGAGAAGTTCGAAAGATCTGTCCGGCATCACGGTCATTGAGCAAAACAGGAAACAATCCTCGGCCCTCCCCATTGACTTTCGCCTTGGTGGAGGGAAGCCTCCCGGAGCGTCTAATCACACACCCAGCATGTAGAGCTGGACTTAGTTTCTGTTCTCGTGCAGAGTTTCACAGAACACTTCAGATCCAACTCACAATTAAGGAAAGGAGATCCACCAGAGACGCAAAGCCGTGCGTGCGTGTTCACTCTCCTTGCATGTTGCCTCCACAAGGACTGTTTTCGTCACCAGGCAATGCCACGCCAAAGCTGACAATTTTTGCTTCACCATGGTCTTCATTGAAAAAACACTTTTTGGACTCTAGCTCAGGACCAACTGAGCTCGTAGCAATGTGCTCCGTGTGTTCTTACCGCGGCCCTCCCTGCAGACACCAAGGCTTCAGAGGAAAGCTGCGTCCAAAGCTTTCAGAAGGAGCCTTCTCATTGATGTCAACCTGCACCAAATCAAGCTGCATTTCCCTTTCCGGCGTCAGTACTGTGCGTGAATTAGGTGGTGTTCATGTACCCTTCGCCTCCATCAAAAGCTGTTCTCAGAGTCTTCGAGAAAACTTGCGCCAAATGACCGAGTTCTCTTCTCCAGACCCAGAGTCATGACGTAACTATCTTCCCTGCAGTGGGCGGTGGCGCTGTCACTCTTTGTTATTTGTGAGGAAAATGCCTTTTTTCGGGGGGGGGGGGAATCCCAGACGATCAGGAAAACCTACACGGTCAGCAAAATTCACTTGTTGCCTGACGACCTGGCTACACGGCGTTCTGATAGGGCAACAGGTGCGCTGCAGGTCGGTGCAATTGACTATGATTAGAGACTGTGGAAAATTGACATCGGCCCAGGCGCAATCACCTTCTTTTGAGAAAGCTGAGCGTTGCATGTGTCATTTCTTTTTGTCAAGCAAAATTCTGGTGCACCTTTCTTTACCTGGTGTTTGGTCTGATCTTGCAAGTGGCAGAATTTTTCTCGTCTCCATTAGGTGAGAGTTTCCTTTGACCAGACACGAATTGACACAAATTGACATTTTTTGCGTTCTCCTCCTGGAAAGGGTGCTACTCAGGAGAGCTAAAAAAAGAAGCACCGCTCGTGTCTATCTTCTCAAGACTCTTTTGCAGGCTTCGAGAGCCATTTCTTTCATTGGAACTTTGTTGATGCTGCTCACCATGAGACTCTACCTGTCCCTCTGGAGATCTTGAGCTCTCTCGAAGTGTACAGTCGATACAACGTGTTTTCTCGTGCGAGTTACATCGGGACGAAACAGATGAGGAATCATTGTTCGACTTCACAAATTTTGATGTAAGAAATGTGAAATGTTGGCGTCAAATACCAAAGGCCGGGAAAATAGATCTACGAGTACAACGGACAAAAAAATCCGTTCCAAACACATTCCAAAGAACAGCGCGTGACTCTGTGTGTAGTTTTCAATGTCCACTGTCTGGCTGTGAACAAAAGTCACAATACATCACAACGTTTCTTTTTTTTCTGGTTTTCCAATTTTGTGCACAAGAAAAAAGAGAAGAGGCACGTTCTTGTCGCTTTGGTGATTTCTTTCATTGACAACTCGCATGAACTCGCTCACAACTTATCTCTCGTCGGCCACACCCAAACAGAGTGCGCAGTTTTGAGAAACTCAATGAGCACCTCGTGTGACTGTGCATCTCAGCTTGGAACCAGAAGCGCGGCACTCTGTTCTCTTTGCAAGAACGTCGGATATCCGGGCCTCTGTGAACAACCTTCAAATCTGAGCAAAAAGCACGTGGCATTCCCATGATGACAAGAACTCGCCCAGCACCGAGGCAGCCCAAGGCTCTGACCGAATTCTGCACCGCCCTCACGCGATCCGTCAATCGTCGCAGCGTCCGAAGCGGCGGGAATAAAACACCTGTTCTCTGGCCTCTTGCACGCATTTGGCTTCCTTCTATGTCTGCCAATTTTGTAGCGGCTCAAGGATCGGCTTGGGAGGACACGATTACGGTCTCGGCCACCGAACGACCCCAAGGGTAGTAGTTTCCAAATTGGTGTGTGTACGAGGGGCGTACCAAGAGAACTTTTCGCTCAATTTTTTGGAATGTTTCCGTGCAGAAAATATTACAAATGAAAGTATGGTTGCACGGATCGATGTCTGATCCTCATTTGAGGAAAGTTTGAGCACCCTGAGATCGAAGACCACTGAGTACAAGTCTGAGACAGTTGACGCACCGGTTGACCTTTGGCAATCGCAATGGGCTTGTGTGTGTTGCATGCGAGATTTCGTCAGTGTAGTCCAAGTTGTCATGCTGTGAGGACATTGTGACTGTCTGTCACGTGTTGCCTTTTTTGTGTGTGTGCAGAAGGCAACCTGTTCATTGCTCGTCATCATGGATCATGTTTTCAAGTCAGGCAAACAGAGCAAGACTGACCAAAGGGTGGTGATTAAATTTTTCACCGCTCAGCAGATGAGGCCGATAGACATTTGGTGGAGACTCAGACAGGTGCATGGTGTGCACACATTATGTCAAGCGTCCATGCGCAACTGGTGCAGGAAATTCACCGTGGATCCGCAGCTCTCTGTGCTTGACAAGCCACGTTCTGGCTGCCCCAGGTTTGCGAGAACAGCACACAACATCCGCCACATCCAGCAGCTTCTGCGCCAAGATTCTCGTCATTCCATCCGAGAACTCGCGACTCTGACCAGAACCAGCGTGGGCTCTGCGCACAGAATTGTCACCAAGGAGCTGAAACTTCACAAAATAGCTTCCAGGTTCATACCCAAACTACTCAACGACGAGCAGAAGCAATGCCATCATGACATTTGCCAGCACAATCTGGACCGGTTGGCTGCAGAACCTCTTCTCTTGCGCCAAATAATCACGGGTGACAAGAGTTGGGTCCATTGCTACGAACCTCACCTGAAGCAGAAGGACATGTCATGGCTCTCGCGCAATGATCCGCACCCCAACAAAGCCATCAGAGGTCAGTCTACAAAGAAAATTATGCTCACAGCTTTCTTCGACGACACCGCAACAGTGCACCATGAGTTCACCTGCAGATCCATCAACAGACACTCCTACACACACATCCTGGGGAGGTTGCAAGAGAAGGTCCGTCGCAAGCGACCAGGCATGTGGCACCCTGCATTTGGGAGAGAGCGTGCCATGGTCCTTCTGCATGACAACGCAAGTCCACACCGCGCCCTTCAGACCAGGGCACATCTACGGGCAAGTGGAGTAACTGTCCTGGAACACCCACCCTATTCGCCAGATTTGTCGCTGTGCGATTACTTCCTTTTCCCTTGGCTCAAGCATGATCTCAGAGGTCGCAGATTTGCCACATTGGACGATCTCCAAGATGCCATTGATGTTGTGCTCCGACAGATTCCTGTTCATGAGTATCAAGCTGCAATCCTTGACCTCCCGAGATGATGGCGTCGCTGTGTTGTGGAGAATGGGAACTACTTCAAGGGCATGCGGAAGCTGAGGCCAGACAACACGGTTGTGCCACAACAGCAAGTTTGACTCACTTCTGTTTGACTGAATGAATCTGAAACATCCCCGGACTGTCTGCAGAAACATTCGTGTTTTTCATGTTGTTGCTTGTGTACATGTCACTGTTCATGTCAACTTACTGCACAGTTGTCCTCACCAACTGGTCTTGTTGCTTTAACACTGTTGTGCCATCTGTTTTTGGCTTCATGCATTGCTTTCGCGATCAACTGTTCAAAAAGTGTTTTTTGTATGAGTTTCATCGTGCTGACACAGTGGTTGCCCGTTGCGATCGCCAAACGACACCGCATGGTCCAACTGTGGAACAGTGCCACAGGCACATTTGTCAGTGAAATTTGTTGCCCCTTGAACACATGCCTCTTCGGTAATGTACTTTTGTGTGTATAAAAAAACCGCATCCAAAAAAACCCGGTTTTCTATTTTTTTGACACCCACGAAAAGTTCTCTTGGTACGCCCCTCGTATGTGTGTGTATGTGTGCGTGTGTGCGGTGTTACATTGGGGGGTAGGGGCTGAATCTTCAACAATTTGACATGAACGTTGCATAAAAGAGCGCCTTTGACAGACAAATTGGTTTCGGCCTGTTGGGGGGGGGGCTGGATCCGCTGAGGTTTTCAGTCTTTATTTTCGCTCCTTGTCTCACCAACACAGCGGAACTGTGTCTCACTTCAGGTACATCGCCATCTGCCTCCCGTTCAAGCGTCCTGAGATGTGCACGACGCGCAGGGCCAAGTTCGTCGTGGCGGGGCTGACGGCGTTCGCCCTGCTCGCGTACTCGAGCTGCGTGTGGACGTCCGCCGTGCAGAGGTACAACAACACCAACATGTGCTCCCCCGTCAACGACTACTACACCATCCACCTCCTGGTGACGTACGGAGACATCGTCATCACCCTCATCGTGCCCTTCCTGACAATCCTCATTCTGAACTTAATTATCACGTACAAAATCGCGTCGTTTTATCGGGAGCGGCGTCATAAGGAGTTTCGACGTACTAGTACTACGTCATCGACGTCCACGGCGCGAACGCTGCTCACTGAGTCACGTGGTGGTGTCATGCGCACTGCGGTGCACACGCGTGCAAAACACGTGACTTTCTCCAAAACGTGCCTCGGGGAACGAGCGCAGATCAAACTCTCCAAATTCCTCTTGATCATCTCCACTGTGTACTTGGCCATCAACTTGCCCAGCTACATCATCCGCCTGCAGCTACTGGTGAAGTCCTTCACTCAGTTCCACACCAAACTGACGCCCTATGATCACCTCATGGAGCAACTTCAGCTGCTATTCCAGTACGTCTTTTACCTCAACTTTGCCATCAACTTTTTCCTGTACTCGCTGTTGTCGCTCAAGTTTCGGGAGGCCCTCTGTCGGTTGGCGTGGCAGTTGCGCTACAAGTGGCGTAGCTTCATGGAGTGGTCGTACCGCGTGCTGACCCGCAACTCGTCCGACTCGTCGCTCGCCGGACCCGGCGGAGGCGCCGGGGAGGCCGGGGCGGTGCCGTCGCCCAAGGTCCTTGCCGTGGATGAACTGGAAATCGCCAAAATGATGCACAACAAACGTTCATCGCAACTCATGTGAACTCCTGTCTGCACAACACGGTTGGCAGTTTGAATCAACGCGTCAACTCCTTCACCTCAACAAAATTCGGGAGTTCCCGTTTGTGCTTGATGTCCCTTGAGAAACTCCAAACATTCTCCAACGGATTCAGGGGCGTCCTACCAGTTTGCTTCAATTGTTCTTCAAAGGACAACACAAAAGGAATGGTGTCTGAAACAATCAGAAACGTGACAAATAATGGCGTGTTCAAATAAAACACAATGTCGAGTGCTTTGTGCAAAAGTCTTGTGTACGAAAAACATTTGTCGGTGTGACATTTGTACTGCACTGTCACTGTGGAGAACCGGTGTCCAACTTGTCGTGTCATGTGATATTCTTGGAAAATAGACTCGTTGGTGAAAAATGGTTGCAACGTGTTTCTTGTGTCCATGACTCCTGCAGCTTCCCTCTCGAGGGACCCAAAGCTATTCGATCGAGTGGAGACCCACATCAGCACCCGTGAAACAACACCTAATTTGACACGAACGTCAAGGCACTTCACGGCCGTGCGCACTTTCGAGTGGTGGAATCTTCGCCAAAAATGACAAATCCTTGCAACGAAAACACACTTCAAATGTGACAGTCCTGGGTCTTGTGCGTCCTCCACAGGTTTTGCGCTCAACGCGCGGCGGGTCGTCACCCTCGTGCGACACCTTTTCGTTGCCAGGGAAACATCGCTTCCTTGCCGCCGAAGTTGACGTCCCAGGCTGCATGGTTTTGCGGACGGTGGAAATCTGAGTTCCTCCGAACAGAATTTCCGCCCTTCTGTCCGATTCGCACCATAATTCGCGTATTTATGGTGAGAACGAACCCTTATTTCTCGGCAGTTCTTGGAAATAGCAGCTGTGATGTCAAAAAGCTGCTCATTCATGGCGACAATCCGCATGTCGAGCGTTCAGCGGTCCAAGTTCCACACACCCGGAATGTCCCCCCTCCCACCCCGCGTGAAAATCTCATTTGTCGATAAATTTTGCGTGGCCAGCACTTTTCTTCAGAAAATACCAAAACGAACAAACATGTGGGTGCACGCACCCTTTGAAAAGAAAACATACTTTTACGGGAGAACCTTTGTCTTCGGACGAACATTTTGGGCCTGTTTTCACAAAAAATGCCCTCAGAAGGCCAACCTCTTGAAAGCAAACTTGAGAGACGGGGTTCTGGCGGTCAGAGAATTGGGTGTCACTCACACACGCTCCTTTTGACGCGGGTCAACTGAACGGACAACACCGCCAACCACAGTAAACAACAGCAAGAGATACTTCCCATGAGACAAGGTTTTCTTCACCATTGTCTCCATTCCACCCGTGATCCATTCACGAGCAGAACAGGGTCCGAAAGGGCTAGGTTTATATGGCGGCCCGGCATGATTCTCCGATCCTGAAAGTTTTCCCTCGACACTCCCAACCCGACCCCTCTAATCCTTGAGACAATATCTTTTCCAACACAAAGAGGCTTTGAAGCAGTTTGTTCCGCGTGCACGTCAAGTCTTGTTTACTTTATACGGCTTCTGAACAAAAGGCGCGGAGGCTTTCCAATTCTCAATCCTCCGTCAAATCAGCAGGGTTCCTCCGCTCTCTACGTCTCGTCTTCCATGTCAAAAACCCATTCCATTATACAAAGCGGCGTTCTTCTAATGACTCGAACATGTAGGAGTCCTACAGAATCTGTAACAAACGGGCATCTGTTTTGCTGCCTCTTCTTTTTGCCCGGTTTGTTGGGAGGCATCGCCTTTCCAGCAATTCCACTTATCTGCTGATTGCCCTCGTATCGCGGACTGCAAAATCTCATTCGTGTGCCATTACTCTCCGTTTCTGCGACGTTCTCTTCTGGTGGTCTCCTCCCACGTCCACTCCCCAACCAATTTCGCACCGAAGGCACGTTTCCTCTTTACTTGCGAACGTTTTGAAGTCGAGGTGGGCCGCACTTACCTCAGACCAACATAATTAATAGCACTGCTCGAATCTGAGTCAGATATCATCCCAGATTACGGTCACTCCCCCCATACATGCCCCCCCCCCCACAGATCAGCTGGAGTTCTGGTTGCTCTGAACATCCAATTGTGTCAAAGAACACGGAGACCAATTTGCTCTGCAAATGCGAAAAAGACCCGAGGTTTCTTTCCGCTCCACCCAAACCGCCTCTTCGTTCATCAGACACACAGTTCCCATCAGGTACATGAGGATTCTACAGGTAATTATACATCTTCACGAGCGCCTGGGGAACAGCGAAGCCGGGGCTCAGATGCGAGCGACAATTATCTCAACGAGACAATCAGATCTCATCACCGAGACAGAGTTGCAAACGTCGTCAATCATCATCCGTCAGCGATGGTCTCGACGTCTTCGTCTCGACGGCAAATCTCCCTCCAGAGACTGAGCGCTGCAGTCCATGATGCCATCACATTTTTGCTTTCGAATCACAACCCAAACCATCCTTTGGCAATACAGGAGTATAATTTTTATTGCAAACATTTTCGGACAGCGGGAAAACACACACAATTTTACCAGCCACTATTTCCAAAAGCTTTTGCGGCCTGCACCTCGGATCAAATCAGACACAACGAAGGTGAATTTCACAAAGTTGACTGTCAATGATCGAGAGACGTTTGCGAGAATTTGCAAACACTTGATTTTCAGCAACGAAGGAGGTCAGGGGACAAGACGAGACGAACACAGATGGACGCAGGACTCTGGACATCGCCCGATGCTATTTCTTTCCCGATTTCTTGATCCCTCCACTCACTGCAAAACAAACGAGAGTTTCTTGCTGTTGCTGTGGTGATCGCACGCAACTGTCAGGTTCCGTCTTACTCTAACTTGCCAAATTCAGTGTCAAGTTCTGTTCGCACAAGTCAGAACTGCACCTCTTCCACTGTTCCAGTTGTCAAAATTACCGGTTGTTGGTCACCAAGTCCTCTGGAGGCTTTTTGGAATGGTCGAACTTGTCGCAATTACCACACTGCACGCCAATGTCCCGAGTAAACTGCCGAAATGTTGGCATGTGCTACATTCCAAATCTCTTTCGTTTGTACGCTTCATGGCAACAGACTTCTCTTTTTTCGCGAGCACAGAGTTGCCTGGGAACAGTTTGATGAATTTCGTTCTGGTCAAAAGCGAAGGTGCAACCAACAGAAGATCAAACGAAAAGGCCCGCGCGCTCTTCGATTCACTCAGGTTTCGCTTCCTTTTCTTTTTGAACCAAAAATTGACGTTGAAAGAAGGAGCGTGTTTTGTGCTTGAGCATGAATTTCCCATTGTTTCAATGGGACTCCGATACCCAAAAGAGAGCAAACCAAATTGTGAGAAAAGGGAACAAGAACGCGCGGTGGTGACTGGTGAAGAAACGTGGTAGCTGTGCTCACCCAGCGGGCCCTTCTGCGACGCCTTGGCCTGCATCTCCTTCATCTTCTTCGCGTCTTCCTTCTGCTTCTGCTTGAAGGCCGCGTCCTCCTGTAAAACCAAGGTCAATGTCCACAAGGCGCACACGGACAGGCTGGGGTGTGAAACCAATCCTTCTTGTCGAAGGTGTTCACATCCTCTGTTCGTGGCAGTCATCGAAATATTTCTTGAAACCACAACGTTGAGGGAAACAAGAAAAACCTTTCCTCTTGACGACACGTGTTCTTGTCAAACAAAACAGTTGCGAATACTTCGAACAAGAACACTGGGTAGTGTGGTCACGCGCTATGCCGGCAACTTAACCCTTCCGCGAGGTGTTCACTGATATCGAATTGTTCACTGTCTGACATCTGTACGACAACTGACACAAAAGCTGTTTCTCCAGGGACCCCAGATTTGAAATGCATTTTGAGGGCCTCACCGGTCTCGCAGTTTTGAATCCAACTGTTGCTCATTCACAATTACACGGAACACTGAGGTTTCAGAAGCCAATTTTTATCAGGTCAAATTTGCCAAGTTCGTTCAGGAGGAGGAGGGGGGGGGCAGGACCTACCGACCTCAAAATTTTGCTTTGTCCAGCGGCACACGAGGCAAAACCGTCTTTTTCTTCCGGAGCAAGAGGCCAGAGGTCAACATCGAGCGCGCGGTGTCCCAAGACCGAAACTTTTCCAAGCTTTTTGTTGAACAAATTTTTGGGGTTGGGGAAGGCAGTCACACTGACCCTCTCTGGATAACACACACGTACAACACATTGCAATCGGCGTCGCTGTACTGTGCGCCAGGCTGCGTGCTTGAGGACATGGTTTCATACACGCCGACGCCAAAGCAAATTTGGCCATATATTTGCTCATGTTTGCACTTGACCCAAGAAAACAAGCTGAGAATGAAGGCAAATGAGCCCCTAAGCTTGTCTATAAATGCCGTGTTGTAACTCTTTTTTCCTTTGCCTCAGGAGAAACGACGTGGGTGAAAACGCCTTCTCCGTGGACCCCTCGCGTTCAACAATTTGATCCCATTGAAAAATGTCCAGACTCCCAGCTTCCACAAATTCGCACACAAGTCATGAACGTTTTTCTGTTGTGGAGGCGAATCGCTGAAGACAAAAATTCTTCCTGCCACTGGTTTTGTATTCACACAAACGACAAGAAACCCAAACGGGGAACAAAAATCTGTGGACGGCAGAAATTTATGGTGACTTGGATTCTCGCGGCAATTGTGTTTCTCCTCTGGGCGCACACTGAAGTTTGCTCAATTTTCTCTATCCAGCTGATTGAACTCGTGATAATAATTGCTGTTGATTAAAGGTCTAGGGTTTTGTGTTTTAATTACGGCTCGTGATTTGCCTGACAAAAGAGAAACAAGCAGATTACGGTTGAAGAAAACTCTCTCTCTATTTATTCCCCGAAGTTGAACA
>JAAUXT010053085.1_pt1 | contig 11243 bp, 7 predicted proteins | sample 7278171 | NCBI WGS metagenome assembly JAAUXT01 (sample SAMN14350112, study PRJNA611818) | marine sediment metagenome | isolation source: surface marine sediment (1.8m) | place: French Polynesia: Moorea | collected 2018-08 | reverse complement strand
GGGTTAGGTGTTTATGAACTGCGAACGTTTGTATAGACCACACGCTTTTTATGCGTAGCATTCTTGTTTCTCGCAGTTGTGCACAGAGGCGACATCTACGTGTTCGGCGGCTACAACGGGCTGCACGATCTTCACTTCAATGATCTGTACAAGTTCGACCCCAGTAAGTACTCACACACACGCACACTTCACGCATACCTCTCTCACACATCACTTCACGCATACCTCACACACGCACACTGCACGCATACCTCATACACACGCACACTGCACGCACACCACACACACACACACACACACACAAGCACGCACACACACTGCACGCATACCTCACACACAGCACAGGGCGTGTGTCCACACTGATGGGTGTTCTTGTTTGCAGCACGGTGCCAGTGGAGTGTAGTGAAACCCCGGGGTGTCCCTCCCCGCCACACACCGCACACACACTGCACGCACACCTCTCACACAACAGGGCACGTCTCCACACTGATAGGTGTTCTTGTTTCCAGCACGGTGCCAGTGGAGTGTAGTCAAACCCTGAGGCATCCCTCCCTTCCCCGTCCCACCACACACACACACACACGCATACCTAACACACTGAGGCGTGTGTCCACACTGATTGTTGTTCTTGTTTTTCAGCGCGGTGCCAGTGGAGTGTGGTGAAACCCCGGGGTGTCCCTCCCCTCCCCACCACACACACACACACTGCACGCATACCTCACACACACTGGGGCAGGTGTCCACTCTGATGTGTGTTCTTGTTATGCAGCACGGTGCCAGTGGAGTGTAGTGAAACCCCGAGGCATCCCTCCCCTCCCCACCACACACACACACGCACACACACTGCACGCATACCACACACACAGTGAGGCGTGTGTCCACACTGATGAGTGTTCTTGTTTTTCAGCGCGGTGCCAGTGGAGTGTGGTGAAACCCCGGGGTGTCCCTCCCCACCCCACCCTCACCACACACACACGCACGCACGCACACACTGCACGCATACCTCTCACACAATGAGGCGTGTGTCCACACTGATTGTTGTTCTTGTTATGCAGCACGGTGCCAGTGGAGTGTAGTAAAACCCCGAGGCATCCCTCCCCGCCCTCACCACACACACACTGCACGCATACCTCGCTCACTATGAGGCGCGTCTCCACACTGATGAGTGTTCTTGTTTTGCAGCTCGGTGCCAGTGGAGTGTGGTGAAACCCCGGGGCGTCCCTCCCCGTCCCCGCCGCCGCCAGTGCTGCTGCTGTATCGGTGGCAGAGTCTTCCTCTTCGGTGGGACCAGGTACGTGTGTGTGTGTGTGTGTGTGCGTGTGTGTGTGTGCGTGAGTATGTGTTCAGAGAGAGAAGAGAGGGAGGGTATGTGTGTGTGTGTGCGTGCGTGTGTGTGAGAGTGTGTGTGTGTGGAAGTGCGTGTCAGAGAAAGTGTGTGTGTTTGTGTGTGTGTGTGTATGTTTGTGTGTGTGTGTTTGTCTGTGTGTGAGGAGTGTGTGTGCATGTGTGTGTGTGTGTGTTTGTGCATGAGTGTGCATGCGTGAGTGTGGGAGTGTGTGAAGTATGTGTGTGTGCAAGGATGAGGCAGAGTGGTGAGTGAGTGTGTGTATGCGTGTTTCGAGAGAGGAGAGGTGTGTGTGTGTGTGTGTGTGTGCCTGTGGAAAAGTATTGGGTGTGTGTGTCTGTGTGCGGATGTTGTGTGTGTGTGTGTGTGTGTGAAAAATGTGTGTGCGTGTGTGTTGGTTGCGTGCGGATGTTGTCTGTGTGCAGGTGTGTGTGACGTGTGCGTGTGTACGGCTCCCACGGCGCGTCTCAACACTGACGCATGTTCTTGTTTTCCAGCCCCAGTCGGAAGGAGTCGTCGGACCCGGTCACGTGGGAGCTGATCGACCAGTCCGATCTGCACGTGCTCGACTTCGGTGAGACACCCTATTATCGCTCTCAGACACGTGCGTGCGTGTGTGCGTGCGTGTGTGTGTGTGTTCAGAACAGTTTCTGCGCTACCTCTAAATGCTGATGCAACTCACTGTGAGCGTGCGTGCGTGTGTTTTCGTGTGTGTGCATGTGTATGTGGTGTATTCGTGCGTGTGTGGTGCGTGTGTGTGCGTGCAGTAAACCACTCCCTTTTCCTCATTTCAGAGCCCTCCCTGCGGACCCTCTCGATGCTCGCGATCCATCGCTACGCGCTCCGCTTCTGGGACTCGGGCCTCCCCGACGCTCTCGTGTGAGTACCACTTCCGGTGTGGGTCACTTCCGGTTGAGAATCCACTTCCGGTCAAAGGTTGACTTCCGGTGGAAACAAAACCACTCGTTTTGGTTGAAATGCAAATTTGTGAAATGTTTTCCTGGTGGCACAAGTTCTACTTCCGGTTGAAAGTTTCACTTCCGGTTTGCACTTCCGGTTTGAAGCACGTGGTGTTGTTTACGTTGTAGCGGGGAGCTACGCGCGATGACACAGAACAACAGCATCACTCGACCCCTGACCAGCTCCGGCTGAACATCGCGTCCCAGCGCCGTCCCTGCAGCGCGTCCAGGGCTGCAGCGCCGTCCTCGCAGTGTGGGGCTGAGGCTGCAGCGCCGTCCTCGCGGCATAAGCTGTGGGGGGCTGCAACGCCACACTTGCTTATCTTGCACCGCCACAGCGCACTTGCAGCGCCCTCCCGGAAGGCGGCGCCGTCCTCGCAGTGTGGGACACAAACCAAAAGATGGACACGTGCATCAAGGATGCAGTTTAGTCGGAAGGGTGGGGCAATTTTTCCCGGGGGGGTGAGGGTCTTTTCCGCTGCAGAATTAGGAAAAACACGATTGTTTCACCGTGCCAGTTCCTCCCATATTGGGAGAGGGTGTCACGTGTTTGTGTACCACGTGACCGAGTCACGTGTTTCCCGCGTCGGATCTGTGACGTCATTCGCTTCTCTGAGGCGAGAACGAGGCGATGTAGAGAATATGTAGGTCATCGTTGCGAGGCGCTGGATCATTTCCTCTTCCCGTAGATTAGTTTTCACCGCTTCCGGTTCCACTTTCAACTTCCGGTGTGAGCCGAAAGCGTTTCCGGTTTGTACTGCGTCTGCTCACGTGTTACTGGGCGATATTAGAGAGACACGCACGCGTGTCCGCGGCTTCCTGTTGACCAGGAAGCTCCGGACCGGAAGCCGCGGTCACGCATGCGCGTTCGGTGTGTGCCGGAAGCACTTCCGGTGTCGCTGTCGTCGTCGTGTGTTCGCGTTGAGTTCGTCTGGACCACGTTAAGCTACGTTCGATTCGAACACCGAACCCATGTGTCGGGTGCGCGATCGAACACACCCACAACGCTGCAGTATTCGAGAGTCCAGATGTTGCTTGTTTGGTCAGTTTTGTTCTGTGTTGTTTTTTCCGGGACATTTTCAACAGGAAACTCAGAAAAATTGTGATGTGTTAAACAGTGAGGCCTGTTTTACACTACGATGCGTAACATAGTAACGTCCTTGTGAAGGTCAGTGCCCACGCGTCAAGCGGTTTTCACGTTGGCGCTGTCAGCGTCAAAAAAGTCGACGCCGACATCAAATTTTTGACGTCAACATCAAATTTAACCTGACGGCCAATTGGTGGGCATCAAAAAATGGTCCAGACCATTCTTTGATACCGTCAAAAAAGTTGAGGCGTGCGTCATAAAAAACTTGACGGCGTCACCAACGTGAAAACCCCTTCAGACGTTGACCTACGTCGTTCGTCAATGTTCGTCACAAGTGACGACGCAGGGCTCTGTGCCCTGCATGGCGACGTAACGTCGTGAATCTGCTACAGACACCTGGGGCCACACCCCAGTTGTCATGGAAACATTGTCATGGATACCGAACGTTGACGTTTTGTAGCAACGAGTAGTTGTCTGTTGTCGCTTTTATGTATCGTTGATTTTTGTGACGTTGGGGGGGGGGTTCACCTGGGATGCGTCACGCGTTGCGTCCCAGGACAAGACGTAGGACGTAACGCAGCGTCCAGTCGGGAGTTTTAGGCGCGACGTCAACTTTGCGTCAACGTGACCATGTCACGTGGTTGCGTCAGGAGATGCGTCAGCGTTCGCGTGAGTCACGCGTCAGTGTCTGTGACGTTGCGTCGCTGCGCGTCACTGGACGCTGCGTCGCTTCAGCGTAACACACGCCCTCACGCTTCACTGTATCTGTGAAATCTCTTGTAAGTTTTTGAAATCTGTTCATTGTTTTTCGGGGGTGGATCCAGGATTTGGTCGCGGGGGGGGGGGCGACGGGGGATTTCTGAGCGAGATTCTTGGTGCGTTTGCAAAGATTTTGTGGAGCAAAGTTTTGTTCAGGGTGGGCTGGGGGGCGGGGTTGCAAAGTGCCCCTCCCACGAGCATACAGGGGATATCATTTTGGGGGTTCCCTCGCCCTCTAGATCCGCCCCTGGATCCGTTTCTTTGTTGCCATGGTGATATCGCTTGGGTGAAAAGTTTCTTTTCTTTTCCGGGCTGCCGATTGTACGATTGTGATACAAGGATTTTTTTTGTGAAAAAAAATATCAATTTATTGAAGAAAAACGTTTATTCAAGAAACTCGTTTGTTTCTTTTTTGGCGCGCGTGAACTGCTGTTTTTGGTGCGTCTTGGGCGTCGGTGTTGGTGAGAAGTCGCGCGCGCACTCTGTTAAATTTTGCCGGCGTCTCTTGGGCGTCACTGTGTGGACTCTGAACGCACGCACACACATACACACACGCACACACATACACACACGCACACACACACACACACACTTATCTTGTGTGAGCAAAAGACGAGATTGTAAGAACACGCACACAGACATGCACACACACACACACTTATCTTGTGTGGGTGAAGAGCGCACGGTTTGATTCAGGCACACAGCTTTTCGTGCGAAAGTGACGTCAACGCTCACGTCTACGTGGGAAATTTTGACGTGCTGCTTGACGTCACGGAAGGTGGGCGTGGTTCACACTGGGTGCGTCATGCATCGTGTTCGTGGTCAAACCAAGATGGCGCTGCGTCACACTGCATGCGTCACGCGTTGCGTCACTGAACAGAACAGCGACTTCGTGCACGTCTGTTGCGACGTACCTCGTAACGCCAACCACCAACGACGTTGACATTGATGTTGACGTTTGGCAAAACGGCAAAACGTCGTGCGTACGAGTAGTCACTTGGGCGTTACGTTACGGTACGTTCTCAACGTAAATGACGGTGTGTCGTTGGACGTTTGGCACAACTCTTCCATATGTAGGAGTTTGAGCAAACACCCGCAACCTTGGAAACGCAGACGTTAACTTTTAGCATGTTGTGACAGTCAAACGTTTGCGTTTGCGTAAACACGTTACGGGCTGTTTGCTAAAACTCACCAGTTGGCTGTAATGAGCGTTATTTCCCAAAGCGGAAACGACGGCATTTGAGACGCACGTCGGACCAACGCCAACATCGCAAAAGAGCAGTTTCCATGGCACTGGCCAATCACAAAACACCGTTTGATGTTGGCGTTGGTGTTGACGCAAAACGTCATGCACAAAGTCCCGTTCGGGCGTTACGTCACAAACGTAGGCGACGCTGCATTGTAGCGTGACGTGTTCAAGGACGCAGCGTCTTTTGACGCAACGTGTGACGCATCCAATGGAACACTGGCCTGAAACTTTTGCAACGTTGTAACTTTATCCATTTGTTTGTCCGACTGGGTTTTTCCGATGATGTTGGAAATTTGAAGAAATGTTGTCGTCGTGACGGGAAGCGTTGCGTGGCAACCGCCGCAGAAAGTCGTACAAGGACGTCACGTCACTGTGGACGTTGGGCGATATTCGGGGGCGGATTCAGAGTTGCGTTAAAGGGGGACAGGCCCCCAGGAGACACCCTGCTACATTGTTGAGGAGGGCCACTAACCACCCCCTCCCCCTCCCCCATACACACGCACACGCGATGCACATCTTTCTGAGAACCTTGCGCCTGGAGGCCGGACGCTCAGACTCCGGTTTCCGAACGAAGATCACGATTTCAGTGTCGTTTTTGCTGCGGTTTTTCCGGGAAAAGGCGATCTCGTAAGATCTGTGGTGATGTTCTCTGTGTGTGTGTGTGTGTGTGTGTGTGTGTGTGTGATGTGTGTTGTGTGTGTGCGTGCGTCTTGTGTTGTCTGTTGTGTTGTGAGTTGTGTGTGTGTGTATGTGTGCGTGCGTGTGTGTATTGTGCTCTGTATGTGGTGTGTTCTGTGTGTGTATGATGTGTGTGTGTGTTGTGTGTGTGTGCTGTGCGTGCGTGCGTGTTGTGTTCTGAGTTGTGTGTGCGTGTGTGTTGTGGATGCACAGCTGTGGGTTGCTGGCCACACTGTCTCAAACGAAAGCCTGACCATTTTGCACTTGATTTCAAAACGTGTGATCACCCCGCCTCCTCCGCCAATTCAACAAAAATCTTGCTTCCAAATATCCAGATTGTTCTTGATCATTTTACCTCTCGCCTCGCCTTTGAAAACTTTGTTGGAAGAAAACTTTGCGAAAGATCTGTGGTGATGTTCTGTGTGTGTGTGTGTGTGTGTGTGTGTGTGTGTGTGTGTACAAGTGTACAACAGTATGCATGCGTGTGTGTGTGTGTGTGTGTGTGTGTCTGTCTGTCTGTCTGTGTCTGTGTCTGTGCCTGTGCCTGTGCCTGTGTGTGTGGGAAACTGCGGACAACCCAAAAGACTCGCACACCGAAGATCACACGTGTGCTCTGCAAGACAAAAAAAAAAGACAATCCTGTGATAACCGTCCGTTCCTCCACAGAGGGCCGTGGGCCCGGCGCAGCTCGATGCTGATTGGCTGACGCGGCGCCTGCGTCAGTAGCGGCTGCGGACGCCGCGTCCAATGAGAGATGAGGAGGCGGAGAAAGTGCGCGACACCTGAGAAGCGACGCGGAGAGACACGGAGAAAGGGGCTGCTTCATACAGGATGCGTCCGTACTGTGCGTAGTGGTGCGCTGCATATTTTTGGACGCATGTGCACGGGCGCTGCGTCGTCGCTTATTTGCAGCACGACTATTTGCGTGAAGCGGTTTTCACGTTGGGTGACGCGCGATCGTTTTCTTGACGTCGGCGTCAAAAATTGCACCCTCTGAGTTTCTACGTGGGAGCTGCATCGTCGCATGCTCGCCAGATACAGGTTTGCCGGGGCTGTGGTGCACTGCGTTACGTCCAAGACTGGGCGCTGCGTCAGGACGCTACGTCTTTGCTTTGCTGGCTGACTGTTTGCGTCAGTGAGCGCCACGCTTCTTTGGCCTGTTTCACAATGATGGCGTCACGTGACGTCTGTCTCGCGTCAAGCGTCACTCAACGAGCGTTGGATCCACGTATAAGAGAGAGCCTGGTTCACAGTGGTTACGTCGCGTCCCAGTGCGACGCGAGGCTACGTCCCACAAGACACGTCATGCGTCACGTCGCGTCGCGTGTGCAGGTCAATGAACGCTGAGGACGCGACATCACGACGCACGACGCTCTGATGAATGAACGCCGCGTCATGCGTTACGACGACACATCACGACGTTACATTCATTCATTGACCTGAACGTCACGACGTATCACGACTTGAGGACGCACGACGTTTTATGAATGAACGTCACGCGTCGCGCGTCGCGTCCCTGTTCACCTCACGACGCTGCGTCCATTGACGACGTCGTGACGTTTCGCGCGTTGAGGACGTTACGCGACGCACGACGCGACGTTACGTCTTGATCAACCGGAGTGCACGTTTCATGGTCAAGACGCTACGAGCCACGGTCCGTCAGACTACAGAACGCAGCGTCCATTGACGTGCATGAAAACGCATGACGCAAGCGACGTGAATCCAGGCGTGAGATTCAGCGTCCATTTTGCAGCAAGGGAACGCAGCGTGTGACGCAACCAGTGCGGCGGACTCATCACACAACGATAAAGTCACGTCCCACGTGCGACGACGTTACGACGTTACGACGCTACCTGACCCGCTACACGACGTTGTCGCAAAGCGCTACGTGACGCAGGACGCTCGTAGCGTGAACTCGGCCTCACAGCCCTCGCTCTTTACGTCCTTCCTTTCGCGGTCAGCTGGGACGCTGCAGACCAGACCACGCCCCCTTGACAACGCCTTGACAACGCTACGTGACCCGCTACACAACGTTATCGCAAATCGCCACGTGACGTAGGACGCCTTCAGCCTGAACCCCGCTTCAAAAGCGTCTTTCTCCGCGGTCGGGACGCAGCTGACCACGCCCCCTTGACAACGCCTTGACGACGGGACGGGAGCCAATGCGCGTCGCGCGCAGAAGCTCCTGCAGCACCTGCTGCTCGCTGTCCGTCCGAGAGAGAAAGTCGCTCCTCGCCCACTCATCACGACCAAACCGGACCGAGCGGAAGTCTCTCAGCGAACGTCTCTCTGGACGTGAAATTTTTGACGTGAAAGACTTTGACGTGAGGATCGCCTACGTGACACGTGGTGATTGAACGTGACGCGACGTTGTTTGGAAGCGACGTCGAAAACTACGTGAGATTTGACGTGACTTTTGACGTGGGACGACGTGTCATCCTACGCGTCAGCTGGACACGATAATCGCCCACACGAAGTCGGACGGAACACGACGCTGTTTCCACGCGACGTTTGACGTGAAGACGTGAAATTCGACGCTGAACGTTCAACGTTCGACGTAAAATTGTCGCCTCACAGCACTGTACTGAAGAACTTGGGACGCTACCCAACAGCTTGACGTGAAACGCAGCGTTCTACGTGACGTCGTGACGTGACACGTGACGTGACGTGCAGCTGAACGTGAGACGCAACTGACGCAAGCGACGCAAAACTTCTTCACGCATCAGAGAAAAAGGTGAGTTCAATGCAGGACTTTTGCGTCCGGATGACCTCCCAAATTACCCAATTGTTCTTTTTTGCCTGAAACGTGTCGTGAAATTCTTGGGAAAATTGGAAATGGTCAATTCTGAAAATTTGGCCAATTCTCAACACACGAGTTCGTGTGCGGCGCGTTGCAAAATCAACGGTTTGCAAAAACGTGTGGTTTTACACGTAGTCAAGCGCGAGTTTGAATTCGAAGGCGCACGCACACCACACAAACACACACGCACACATTTTTAAAATGAAATTCGCTGCTTGGGAAAATGCCAGGGCGTATCTTAAAAACTTGAGGGGGGACAGGGGAACAATTTTGTGATGTATTTTTCGTTTCAACTTGCAGTTACAAACGAGAAATTTCTCATTTTTCTCTTGTCAAAATATTTGAAGGATAAAATGGTCTCCCCGAAGAAATGAATGTCCATTCAAAGTTGCATTGAAAACCCACACATCTGCACTTGCAACCCAATGCACTGCGCCTGAGTCAGTGCGGTGAGTGTGTGTGGGCACACAGATCAAACACACGCCTGCAATTGCACAGGTTTAGACGTTTCACAGCGGTGCACGCATACCAAACTCACACACACGCACAAGTTTAACAATTTAAAGGGGTGGTGTACGCATTTACACCCAACTCAGGGAACTTTGATGCCTCTTTACGTTCTTTTCCCAACTGACACACAAGCACAAGTTTGGCAATTTTGGGTGGTGTATGCACGCATACCCACCTCACACACACGCGCGATAATTTTACTCGCCTTTGGGCGACGCATATGAGGATAATTGGGTAAAAATAAAATTTTGAAATGCATGACGAAAAGAAATACCTTGCAACAAAAATTCGCGGGTTTTTTGACCTTCAAAGGTGACTCCCCCTCGGTGGATTCACCCCCCCCCCCTTCCCAACCTGCGATCAAAATTCTAGATCCGCCGCCCCACGCCCGCGTGGGTGAAAGTTTTGCGGCGTTTGACGAACAAAGCGATTTTCACGTGGTCGAGTCACGTGGTCACGTCACGTCGTCGCGTGACGTGCGCAGACGACGAGGCCGCGGCGGGTCGAGGTCACTTCCGCTTCTCACATCCGGTTCGTGACGCCAGAAAATCGGGTCAAGAAGCTGTTTCCACCGACGCGTCGTTGTGTGTCGTGCGTCCTGTCCCTGCACAGCTCAACTTGCTTGACACAAAGACGCAACGCGCGACGCGTCCAGTGCGGCGCTTCAGAACAGAAGCGTGACACGTTGTGTCACGCTGTGGCGACGCCACGTGTGATGCGTTTTGCGTCAATCCAGTTTGACGTCCGACGTCGCGCGTCTGATTTGTGACGTTGGCGTCGACGCTGAGCGTCACGTGTTTCAGCGTCACGTGTTTCCACGTCACGTGTTTGCAAGCTCTCGTGACACTCTCGATTTGGGGGGGACAACAGATAATCTTGGGAGGGGGAAGACAACGCACGAAGAAAACGGAAAAATAAATGATTTTTGCAGCGTTTAACACTGCAACAGTTGTTTGACCACGTTGACGTGTTCACGTGACTTGACGTCTGGACGTGAGAATGTTCACGTGACTTGACGTGACGTTTGACGTGAGATTTGACGTCATTTTTGCTCTCTATTCGCAGATGGACCCGTATATGTACCAACGCCAGTTCAGTAACGGCAGCGACAGTTGTTTCTACGAGGGAAACAACGGCAACAACGGTCACCACCAGCAGCAGCAACAACAAGCGCAACAACAGCAGCAACAGCCAGGCCAACACGCAGGCGCCAGAAGTACGTGTTGACGTAACATGTTGCTGTTGTGACGTGACGTGACGTAATGTGGTGACGTGACGTTTCGATTCTGTTGACGTCATGCTTGACGTGATATTTGACGTGCGTGACCTGACAACGTCAAAGTTTTGACGTCAACAGTATGTTGACGTGATCAGCTGTATCTGCGTTGCAACGTGAAGACTTGACGTGGTTGCATCACGTGACAAACTCACGTCTTGATGTCACGCGACGTGTTGACGTGATGACGTAACGTCGTCCTGACCTTGACCTTGACGACGCCACGTGTTGACACATCACGTGCATGGAGTCTCGTCCAGCGTTACGTCAACGCGAGACTTTTTATACGTCCTTCGTTACTTGTTTTTCAGTTGAGAAATTGAATTAATTTAATCTTCTTGAAACCTGAGTCAGACAGTTTGCGTCACTAAATTTGTGTGATACTTGTGTAACTTGTGTGTGAGACACAGCAGGAAAGAGCGTGGGAATCAGGGAGATAGAGACACAAGAGACACAGACAAAAACAGCGAGCGAGAGAGCGTGCAAGAGAGAGGAGAGAGCAAGAGCAAGAGTAGAGAGAGAGAGAGAGAGAGATATAAATATAGATAGAAAGAGAGAAGAGATATTTATGGAGAGTTGT
>JAAUXT010080743.1_pt1 | contig 11245 bp, 12 predicted proteins | sample 7278171 | NCBI WGS metagenome assembly JAAUXT01 (sample SAMN14350112, study PRJNA611818) | marine sediment metagenome | isolation source: surface marine sediment (1.8m) | place: French Polynesia: Moorea | collected 2018-08 | reverse complement strand
CTCTCTCTCTCTCTCTCTCTCTCTCTCTCTCTCTCTCTCTCTCTCTCTCCCAGACCCCGACTCTGGGAGCCGCACCTGAGACGCAGCGCCCTATCTGAGGCACGGCTGACCCCGGGTCGGACTGCGCTGCGCAGATTAACGCTTTATGGCCAGTCTCGGGGTCTTTGAAGATGGCGGATCGCGAAGTGAGATGCGCCGGGCAGGCCCGTTACACGCGGAAGCGTCATGACGGCCGTGCTGCCTGTCACGTATCACGTGTTCTGTGAAAAATGTCACAACAAACATCCCCTCTTTTCTGCTTGGCCCCTCCTCTTTGTTTTGTTCTGTGGAGGTGTGACCATTCAGAGGTTACAGGTCATGTGCTATGTTGGGAGAAACCAGTGGCAATCACAAAACACACCCCTGTGCTGTCACTCAAATTGCGTCAGCCGGACGGATCACCGGACGTGTTGACGCAACTGCCGCCCGATGCGTTCCGCATCCGGTGTGAACTGCGGGTCAGTCTGAGAAGAGCACGTCCTCGGTGAGGGCGCTATCTCCGCTGCACCAGGGACGCAGAGACACCAGTGATAAAGAATATGGTTCACTGCTGCCGGGCGCTCTACAGAGACCAGAGCCTTCCCAGAACTCTAGGGGTTTCACATTGGTGACGGCGTCAACTCTTTCTGCCGTTGACGGCAACTTTTCTTGACGTCAAAGAATGGTCTGGACCATTTTTGACAGGTTGTTGTTTTTTTGACATTCATGTCAAAATCTGCTGTCGACGTTGAAACTTTGACGTCGACAGTACCAACGTGAAAACGGTTTGCGTTGCCTATCTGGAGCCACGGTTCACGCGGGATGCATCGTGCATTTCTACGTCTTCCTTCTGAAGACGCAAACGTGCCTACGCGTGGTTCTCTGGGAAGTGCGCAGACGTTCACGTGACCTTCGTCAAAGGACGACGTAAAATCCGGTGGCTGAATAACAAGACGCATGCATTCAGTGTAAAATGTTGGCGTCGCAAAAGTTCAGGTTCGGCTCGTTGCAAGAGTCAGCGCGCGTACGAAGGAGACTCTTGCACACCACGTTGTGGGTTTGACGTGCGGCGCGCAAACTTAGTGCTAAGACAGACGTTGCAACTGACCCACATTCTGTGTGTTATTGACCCAGTGAAGGTGACTCCTTCAGAATTCTGATCAGGCCCTGGCCTGCTTGTATGACTTGAGTCTGCACCTCAGCAGATTCGGGCCCAGCTGCGTCTATGACACACTGCATGGGCATCTTGCTACAGATTCACACCACACGACAACGTTGAACGTCCGTGGCTGACGTCACGTGACTGACAGCGCAAGCCAGGATTTTGTGATTTCCACAGAAATTTCCCAAGTCATCAAAACAAAGACTGCCACGTGCTTCACTGTGATTGGTGAACTGCCTGACACACCTCCTGCAGACCGTACATTTGGTCTGTGGAAAACTCACAACACAAGTGAGGAATGCCCTGTGTTTCTGCACTGACGTCAGCCTCGCCCTGCAGTGGGTCCCACGTTGCGTGACGCGACCGCAGATGCGCGTTCCGAAGAGAGACGTGTGAACGTTGATCAAAGGCTCGTACGCACGGCGCCTGCATTCGGCTCAGTTTTCTGATGTTGTGTTCGAACACTCTCCTACGTATTGCCCACAACAGACATCTTATTGGCAGAGGAGGTGGTCGAAGAGCCATTGATCTGTCACACATGGTGTGTGTGTGTGTGTGTGTGTGTGTGTGTGTGTGTGCATGGCCCGCCTCAGCACACACTCCGTAATCATTCAGTGCACTCAGTACTCTCTCAGTACTCACCAGTACATACTCAGTACTCACCGTACGCTCTCAGTACACTCTCAGTACACACTCAGTACACACAGTACACACTCAGTACTCACCAGTACATACTCAGTACTCACCAGTACGCTCTCAGTACACACTCAGTACACACTCAGTACACACTCAGTACACACTCAGTGCACACTCAGTACTCACCAGTACACACTCTGTACTCAGTCATTACACTCAGTACACACTCTGTACTCGCTCAGTACTCACGCACCCCTCCCATATCTCTCTTCAGGACACCCTGGTGGCACTCCTGGACCACATCAAGAAAGTGGCGTCCAAGGCGGAAGCGAACAAGATGACGACGCACAACCTGGCGGTTTGTTTCGGGCCCGTGCTGCTCTGCCCCTCCCCGCAGACCGCCGCTGACATGGAGGTCGCCATGGACTTCAAGAAACACATCGAGGTCCTGCACTACCTGCTCGACATCTGGCCCGCCAACAGAGGTGAGAGGGGCGGGGTGGAATCTGGGGCGGGGGTATCTCTGCGTCCCGTGGGTTTGATTGAAAAGTTGTTTTCTCTGTCGCAGAAACAGCCATCATACCGTATCCACCCGAGAAAAGACGCACATTTTTCCCAGAATTGACCACCAGACTCAGGGTGTATCAAAAAACATGAGTTGACTTTCGGTTTTCAATGAGACCCACCACCAGAAAATCAAGGCAAAAAAATTTGGCTGCGTCTTGTCCTTCGGTGCGACTTGTACATGGGTGAATACGGTAACGACAAAACAACGTACCTCGGCCTGGGTGTTTTGTTACGTGTGTCCTTGGGCCAGGAAAAACAGTTCTTACCTCTTGTGACGATGGTGGAGATTTTTTCAACAAAAGTCAGTTGTAACAATGGACGGGTGGGGGGGGGGGGTCCCAGGGGCGGGGCCGAAGGAGGGATCGGGGCCTAATGGGGCTAATCAGTGGCCAGGGCTGCGCAGAGCCAAGCGCCGCTTCACGTTCACCCGTTGCGGCCGCAGCACCGTCCCTGCACCGTTGTCACCGCAGCGCCATCCCTGCAGCACCATCCCTGCAGCGCCCTCCCTGCATCATTGTCACCGCAGCACCATCCCTGCACCACCATCCCTGCAGAACCATATTTGCAGTGTGGTCCCTGCAGCACCATCCCTGCAGCACCATCCCTGCAGCACCATCCCTGCAGTACCATCCCTGCAGCACCAGCCCTGCAGCACCATCCCTGTAGCACCATCCCTGCAGCACCATCCCTGCAGCACCATCCCTGCAACCCCATCCCTGTAATGCCATCCCTGCAGTGCCCTCCCTGCAGTACCATCCATGTCGTACCATTCCTACAGTACCATCCCAGCAGTGCCAACCCTGCACCGCCTTCCCTGCAGTACTGTCTTTGCAAGGTGGTCCCTGCAGCACCATCCCTGCAGTAACATCCCAGCAGTGCCGGTGCCTGCAGCACCATCCCTGCAGTAACATCCCTGCAGCACCATCCCTGCAGTACCATCCCAGCCGTGCCATCCCTGGAGTGCCATCCCTGCAGCGCCGTCCCTGCAGCATCGCCCTCGCAGTGCAGGTCGCCTCTGTTGACAGGCGTCCTCAACAGACGGCGCTGTTGCGCCTGTCGCGTCCTGGCGCCGCGTCGACGTCTGCGTCCTACCAACGTGTTTGCTACACATCAGGCTGAACGTTGCGTGGCACCACGTTCCGTGCAGCGTGCCATGCGTGGAAAGTAACAGCAGCGTAACCACGCAACTTTCCACTGTGCGCGCGCAGAAACAGAGGCGACAAAGGAGCGTCCAAAGCCTTGCAACGCATCCAGAGTGAGACGGGCCTTGCTGAAGTCCCTCTGGTGACAGCTGATCGCACAAAAGGACGGCCCCGGACCGGACTAATTACCCGAGGAGACCTCGCCGGGGAATCGGGAAAGGCCGAACTCAACGATGTTTTCTCCAGAAGAATCAGTTCGAATCGGACAAGAGCCGAATTCAACGGAAAATCTCCCTTGGTCACAAAATGCTTTGTTCGTCTTTTGGAAAAATTTGATTTTTTTTTTTGAAACAACCGAGTTTGAGAGTTTGAGTTACATTCCCGAAGAAAGACGAAACTCCCGCGCCTTGAGATGGCCTTCCGGTCCCAGACAACAGCGAGTAGAGTTCCATGTTTACCTGTCAGGGCAGGGGCGCAGTCATAGGGGGGCGCAGTCGGGGGGGGGGGGTCTCCCTGACGGGCCCGTGTCAGGGGAGCCTGGGGGCTCCGGGGCGCACACTGATGGCGTGAGGGAAAACACCCGATCCTGAGAACAAGACTTTCGAATCTGCCTTTCAAATTTTGCGAGCAGGCGCAAAATTTTGTTTTTGTTTCAAAGAACTTCGAGACTGGGCTCCATCAGACAGTTGTTCCTCTGACCAATCTCTGGCTTCGCCTCCCCACAGGCTTCTGTGCAGAACCTGTCAAGAGACGAAGCAGGAACTCACACTGAAGTTCACAGAAAACAAAACTTTTCTGAAATGATATTTTCCATTTGGTGAAGGCTGAAAGAGACATCAGTCCCTGGATTTCATCGAGATGAAATTTGCTCCGTGATGCTTTTGCCCTGATTCCTTGTGACATGGGCTACAAACAGTGGGAACAGTGGACTGGAAAAACGCGTTCTGGTTGGAAACTCACCAAGGCTAAAAGTCCCTGTTGACGTCTTTTTGTACGCGTCCCTCTCCTACGTTTGTCGCGCGAACTTGGCGAAAGCTGGTGGAATGCAACATGCATCAAGGCTGCAGTCTTGGTACCGTGCGGGGGTGTGCGCACAAGTGTAGAGGAGACAAAAGGGGTTTTCACATTGGTGACGCGCGGTCGTTTCATAAGCTGATAAGCTGACGTCAAACATTCCGTCATTGGGTTCAATGTTAAATTTTGACACCGCTGAGAAAAAAACATGACCGCGCGTCACCAATGTGAGAACCACCAAAGGCCCTGCGTTTTGTGTCGGAGTCTTGTGCCCGGTACCTCACACACCTCTTCAGAGAAAATTCTCGTCAGTGAAAATTCTTCGCAAGCTTTTCTCCAACAGGAGAATCCCTATTGCGGGCTGTGAAGCCGCCAGACGGACCTCGCTGTGAGAACAAAAAACTTCCCCAAGATGGGGAGGGGGAGTACCAGTGGGTGATGTGGCGGCGCCGCCCCCCCCCCGCCTCCCCCCCGTCGCCCCCCCCCCGCCGCCCCTCCCCCAATTCCCCAGAAATACAGCGCTCGGGTCGCCCCCCTCCTACTCCCAACTACACACACACGCACACACACACACACACACACACACACACACACACACACACACACACACACTTCCCTAAATCCAGCGCTCGGGTCGCGCAGTGAAAGTCGCGCGATCGTTCGCGTTTCGCAGAAGCGTCTCGCAGAGCGGGATTTAACGCGGCGACGTTACGAGTCCCCGGAGCCTCGCTCTCCGAGAATCACCGCGGGGGCAAAGTGCGCACAGATTGAAGTGCGCAATTCCACGAGCTGTGGAGCTGGGTTCACACAGGGTGCGTCACGCAGTGCCAACGTGTTGAGGTGCTGGGTCATGCAGGGTGCGTCATGCGCACGCATGCGCTGTGGGGCTGGGTTCACACAAGGTGCGTCATGTGTGAGGGATGTGCCCCAAAAAGCAGGCTGGCTCCACAGTCTGGTCAGTGGTTCGTATTGGGTGCCGTCATCACCTGCGACACAGAAAACAGACAGATACGTAACTGGACAAAAAACAGATAAACTCCTGTTTGACTGCGTGTACATTTGGGACACGCCTCACGGGGCAACATTGACACTCAAAAATGCAACATCGAACGCACCCAATGTAACCCAGAACCAAACCTGTTCGCGGCGTATCCCGGACGCGTCCAGTGTGAACCCTGCGCGTCGTGAGCACAACAATCTTTGCGTACCAGCAAAGTTATTTCCCCCCACAGGAATGACCCGGCGCAGAGGTGTGCAGAATACTAATTATCGCTCGCTCAGGCTCTTTTCACACTGGATACTCTGTGTCCTACGCCACTGTGCCACGTGGCAAGCTACAACGAGACGCCCGTTGACTTGTGCAGGGACGCAATGCACGACACATTGGGCATGTGAAACATGCAGATCTCGACGTTCACTGCCCTCGTCGCTTGCGACGCAACGTCCACGTGACACACACTTCCGAAAAAGGGGCCCGATGCGTCAAGGCGTTGTCACATCGGTGACGCGCAGTCGTCTTTTTGGGTTGACGTCAAAAATTCCACCATTGGGTTCAACGCGAAATTTTGACGCCGACGTCAAAAGAATGACCACGCGTCACCAATGTGAAAAGCGCTTGACGCCTGCAGTGTGAACGGGATCAACGATTGAGTGCGGCGCTTCAGGGATCGTACAGCGCGGTAATGTAGTGGGAATAACGATCACGTCTTCCAGGAAGGCGTGAGCCGAGCCTGCAGGGGCCACGTGGTCTTCAGAAGGACCGCCATGTGGTCCGTTGTGCTTGGTACATGTTTTGTACGAGCTTGGTCACAAGGGTTGCGTCCTCTGTGTGTGTGTGTGTGTGTGTGTGTGGGTGTGGGTGTGGGTGTGGGTGTGGATGTGGGTGTATGAAATAGAGTGAGTGAGAGAGAGAGAGAGAGAGAGAGAGAGAGAGAGATAGAGAGAGAGTGAGTGAGTGAGTGAGTGTTGTTTTGGAGTTTCGATCAGTGCGCAATCACCACCTCAACGACCAGGGCCTCTTTCTTCACCCTTCTCGAGTTGTCCTTGGAGTGAGTAGAGACAGAACTTGAGATTCTCTGAATACGCCCCTGTGCACCTGCGATTAAAGGTGAGGCTCCACCCTTGTGGTCCCCCAATCCTGAATCCACTACTGGAATACAGAAAGCGTGGAGAGGATCTTCTTGGGATTCGTGGGCTGACGCAGAGCAGCACCGCGCGAGTGACCATGGCGTCAATGTGTGAGCTCCGTCATCAGGTCACGATTAATTCACAAAATGAAAACAAATTTTCTTCAGGCCAATGAGGCTGGATGTGATGTTCCAGTGTGGCGTTCCATTGGCAGTTTTCACATTAGTGACGCGTGGTCGTTTTCTTGACATCGGCGTCAAAAGTTAACATTGAGCCCAATGGTGGATTTTTTGACGTTGGCGCAAAAAACGACCGCGCGTCACCCAGTGTGAAAACCCTTGTTGTGTGCAAGCATTGAAAACAGAATTGGATCGGCCCCAATGTGTTTTCACGCAATCTCTCCAGATTCATATTCGGGATTGTAGACCTCGGGTTCCAAACGCAAATTGCACACGTCAGTCAGTCTCCGAGCTGGATTTCACATTCTGATTGGAACAATTTGCCTTCAAAGATCGCGTAGATTCTCCAATTTCCAGGTTCCCGAACTCGTTCGTGATGTGGTGGTGATGGTGGGGGGCTCCAGAGGTGGGCGGGCGGAGGGGTGGTTGCATGGATTTAGGTGGGTGGGTTCTGGGCGGGTGAGTGGGTGGGTGGGCAGCTGGGTTGGTGGGGGTGGGTGGACGGAGGGTGGTGAGTGGCTGCATGGGAAGGACAGGGGGCGGGGGGATTAGGTGGGTGGGTGAGCAGCTGTTTCCCTTTCCATTACATTATCTCCTTCTGAACTTCCTTGTTTTGTTCTCAAACCAAAGAAGACAGGGTTCTCAGGGTTCTCACACAGTACAAAAATGGTTCCTGTGAAATCACACCATCACTTTTCCAGACCTTTGGTCGCGGAAAAAGTTATGTGAAGAACAGGGACGATTGTTGTCAGGCTTTGTGATTGCTGAGTTGTAGAAACAAAGATGTATTGCCTGAAGGGTCAGGATCGCCTCAGACCCCAGGAGCCCCGGCTCCCTCGCTGTGAACTGAGGTTCTCGTCACACTGTCTGTCGACTTGGTTCCTTTGGAGGCGATATCGTGGATCGTGGAAGGCTCCTTGGAGTTCCGTAGCAACGAAACGTTACGGGTTGGGCTGGGCTCTGGATCCGCATTCACTCTGGTTCTGGACCCACCCTGAACCTGGACCCACCCTGAACCTGGACCCACCCTGAACCTGGACCCACCCTGAACCTGGACCCACCCTGAACCTGGGCCCATCTTGGATCTGGACCCATCCTGGTTTTGAATCCACCCTGGATCTGAAGCAGACCAGAGTCAATTCAAATCTCCACTGATCGAGCGTGAAATGGGGAAAACCAGACGGAAGAAGCTTTGCGGAAGTTTGTTTGGCTTCACACGGGATGCGACAGCGTTGTGTAAAAAACAAGGTTTCGCACCAGCTGAAATGAATTCTGCCTAGATCTGTAACTCACTGGGTGAGACTTGAAGGTCAGACACAGATGACAAAAGCTTTACAAAACACGTCTTGCACGAGCAATCGAGTGCAGTGGGAAGAAGTTGCCCAAGCCATTGCATTCAGCAGTCTCTGGGTGTCGTGACATTCGCGCGTACAAATTGTGTTATTTCTGTCCTGGGCACTGCGCCCTGCATGTCGCTTGCGACGTGCCGCGTCGACCCGTCCTTCGTCGTCGTGAGGGACGCAGCGCCAGCGTCTGTTGCTTTGTCCAGGGACGCCACACGCTATGGACGCAACACGTGCAGGACGTCGCATCCCATGTGAACCGAGCCTCACAATACGAGAAAAAATATTTATCCGCAAAACGCATCGGGGTTGGGAGAATTAGGCATGATTGATTGCGGAATTTACACCGTGAGAGCGGCATTCATCACGTCAATACCGACGGCGTTTCAGCCGATTTCATTACGGCGCCCGTTTCGGGCGATAAATGGGGGCCCGCGTCACCTTTCATCCACCGGGGACCAGAGCGCCTGCGCCGCGAGGTCAGGTGGCGCTGCGGCGGGGCCGGGCGCCCGCTTCACACGGGGTGCGTCACGTGGTGCGTCACGTGGTGCGTCACGTGTTTCATCTCCGCAGGAGGGAGGCGTCTCGCACAGGAAGTGCTTGGTTCGCTTCCGGCCAGGGTCACTCCTTCACCACGATCCCCCGATCACTGAATCGACGCAAGGCCTCGTTTCACGCTGGATGCGTCACGCGCTGCGACGCAGTGCAACTCAGAGGGAGCTGCACCTTTCGCGCTGTGACCTCAGCAGGGACGCATCCCACGCAATCAATGTGAAACAAGCTTCATTCATGAAATCATGTTGATTCGTTCAGTTTGGTCCTGTATGAAACAGCACTGCACGCCACGTGCGTTTCGCTTTCAGGTGTCAAATTTATGCTGCGGCGTTGTTGGGATGTGACGCAAGACTGCCTGCCACATAACAGAACAAAACGGCGAAAGGGACCAACAGAAACGTTTTGATCACGTGTACGCACTGTGGCCAATCAGACATGCCACACACAGTCAATTGTTCGGTCACCACAGGTCGTTGACACCCATTAGCAACGTCGTGTGTTTCTTGCCGTGTCCATTCTACGTCACAAAATGTCACGCTGACATTATTTATCGTTTCAGAGGCACGCTCCCCGCCCAGCGAGAACAGCGTCGAGTCGGACACGTCGTCATCGCGACGCAGCGCGCCGTCGGGCGGCGGGGGCGACGCGGGGCAGGGCGGAGGCTGGGGCGGGGGCGACGTTCACCAGGGGGCGCCACTCCCGGACGGGCCGGGCGGGGGCTGGGGCGACGACGAGGTGTCACCCTGCTAGCGCTGCTCCTCACGCCCACGAGGTCACCGCCCATTTACGCCCAGCTCGCGTGCCGCCCAGTGCGGACCGCACCTCACGCCCACCTCTGGGCGGCTCTACACGTACCGCCTGTCACGCCCACCGCCCAGGGCGCAGCGTTCTCCAGCCTCCCTGTGATTGGATCCGCGAGGAGACCACGTGACAGGACATCTTCGTACCCGGATGGAACTCGTTGCTCTGGTAACGAGGCCCCGCGCTTGCCCTGTGAGCGCACACCTCACCTCACGTGACCCTACAGACGCCAGCGGATCCCTCAGGGTCTGAGGGCTGGACCCCCCCCCCATCCTGACTCCGGATCCAAGATCGGACACCCCTGGTGGACGGGAGGAGTGGCCCCTGGTCGGACACACACACATCGCAATCGCACTTCAGTTTTCACGGCATCCGCCCTGCAGCAATCAGCACCAGCAATCCAGCCCCGGACTCAGCAATAGACCCTGCAGTCTGCTTCCTTTGGCAATGCGTCCCAGGTATCTGAAAGACGCACATTCTTCGGTTTGCTGGAGCCTTCACCACACCCGCGGCGCCCCGCAACCAAACTGCCGTCTTCGTTGTCATGACGTCACGACTCGCGCACGCGCAGCGCGAGCCTTTTCAGCCGACACAAACTAAAACGAGGCAGCAGGTTCATTTCGGGCCGGGTTCACGTCAGATGCGCCACACGACGACTGGGCTGCTCACTCGATCTTCAGGGTCGCAATGCGTGACGCATCAAGCGTGAACCCACCCGGCCTTTGTTGCTAAAAATAGCTCTTTCTGTAAACACTTGCACGTGACTCTCGCGAGAGTCGAGTTGTACATAACGGCACCAGATGGAGCCTGTTTCATCAAACATTCCACGCTGGAATCAGGGGGCGGATCCAGAAGGGCCCCGCTCTCCTCCTCCATTCGCCTTGGTTGACGTTTTCAAGTTGTGGTCGTGAGCCCCCGGGGGTCGGGTCCCCTTGACCAAACCCTCTGGGTCCGCCCCTGGATACTACGCAGTACACGATCCATTGTGATTCTTGGCGCAGTACTTACTCAGTTTGGGCAGTTTGAGCGCAACGACCGTGACCATCGTGCATGCGCGTTGGAGATGCGCAGTCTCCGCCATGGTGTGAACTGGACGCGCACGCTGGGAGGGGGCGCTTTGCGATTTCATTCAACTCTGGGTTCAGCCCCCATCGCCGCGACTACGATAGAGAATGGGTGTGTTCGACTTGCGCGCCAAATTCAGCGAGGCACCTTCACGCCAGTGGCTGAAAACAGAACAGTCCGTGTTGCGACTGCTCGCGATGCATTCGACACGAAAATCGAATACGCCCAATCATCTTTGATGGGCAACAACTTGATCACTGTAACATTTCGGCTGTGGATCCTTTTTTTTTCGTGTTTTCTGTCCGTTCCAAAGCTGAATCTGTACTTCACACAGAGTGTAACATTTTTCTGCTTGGGTTTCGCGTTCCTCCGCGCCCAGCGCGAAGGTTTGCTCACTGTGGGTCACGCGCTGTGTCTCTGTGCACACGTCGATGGGAACTGCGTCCCTTTTCTCACCAATGGGCACCTGGGCAGGGGCGTATTCGATTGCGCCGCAAACAACCCCAAATTTGCGGTTGGTGTGCGAGCAATCGAACAGATCTTGTGAAACAGACCGCAAATTTCCACTGCAAACAGTGGAGGCTCACTTTTGATGGTTCAGTCAGTTTCGGGTGGGTGCAAACTCGACCCGAAATT
>JAAUXT010015846.1_pt1 | contig 11246 bp, 7 predicted proteins | sample 7278171 | NCBI WGS metagenome assembly JAAUXT01 (sample SAMN14350112, study PRJNA611818) | marine sediment metagenome | isolation source: surface marine sediment (1.8m) | place: French Polynesia: Moorea | collected 2018-08 | reverse complement strand
TACGAGGTAGAATCCAACCACGATGAGACTGATCATGTTCTGCGACATGGCGAATGCGACACACTTGAGTGCACTGGCACATAGTCTTTGGTTGCATTGCGATTGGTCATTGCATAAGTCTGCAAGGACGTAAAGGTTGCCCAGAACATGGTCAGTCTCATCGTGGTTGGATTCTACCTCGTAGCTTTCTGCGTGTTTGTGGCGTTTCGTTGTGTATTTCTGCAGAAAAGGATCGAAAGAGACGGGACGTGATGTGTCCTGTTGGATCTTTCGAGAGTACGTCCAGCGAATGAAAGCAGGGGTTGGTGACAGGAAGTCAAACTGTACGAGTGTACGGGGCACGATGGCCTACGGGACGCTTCCCTTGCCCGACCCGCGCAAAAAATAAACAAACAAATTTTACCCCAAAAACAGAGTTGAAATTGACCTGCCGTAAGTGGTTACGAAGGCAGCCGCTCTGCGTGATAGAACCCTGGATCCGCACCCACCAATTCCAAACACGCCACGAGCGGTTTCCGTCAAGGGGGCTCCATCCCCCGTGGAGGCCCAACCCCAAAATTTCACTCGTAGCTGGTGCAGGAAAGAAAATTACCCGGTCCTGCACGCGTTATTCTCAAGTTTCGAGTTTCGCGAAAGAATATTCACTCGTATACTCGTATACACACGATATCTGTTGCGCGATCACGACAACATGGCACAAATCGTACGAACAAAGTACGTACGAGGCTGATCCCAAAACTCCTTTTCGCTGTGTCGACCGTCATGTTGACATTCATGTGTACCGACACAGACCATTTGCCTTCATTTGTTACGTGAATAAACCCGCTGCACTCGCAAGTGGCCGCAGACAGCGAAAAGGAGTTTTGGGATCAGCCTCGTACGTAAATCACATTTTGGAAGTGGCCTCGCGGACGTGAACGCTCGTACTCGTACGAGTCAAACATGGCAAAAATGGAAAGTACACGGTGACTCCTTACCTGACACCAACTGTGACAGAAAAAGTGTGGCGAGCACTAACAATGAGATGTCTGTGTAGGTTATTCCATTCATCGTCGAAACTGCTTGAAGTCTCCAACAAAATTCCTCGATCCGGGTGCAATACGAGTATCACCCTGCAGTGCACTGAACTCCTCAAGCAGATAAAATGAACGAAAGCGCTTATTTCACGCGTATCCGAGGAACTGAGTACAATTTCGTCGGCCGTGTCCGGGTACCGGCGAACTCGCACAGACAGCGCGTGTGTTCGTGCGGAGCCGCTGATGTGTGTCGCTCAATGAACTCTCACTTCACTCGTCGCTCGTCGCTTCCTGTTTCACTCACGCTTCGCTGAAGCGCACGACTCGGAACATCCGCACCGCACGTTCCAGTTATTTCTGCTCTTCAATATCACAAATTTCAATTTAAAATCGTAAACTTTGTCCCTTTTAGCTGAAAAACACAGCTGCATGAGTGATGCTCGGAGTTTCTGTTCCCTTTGTGTTGAGGCAGCGATTCTCTCGCACCTGACGCGCAAACAAGGAAACCAGACGTTGTTTGGCAGCCAGTGAACAAAGGGGTGCGGACAGGGTTCTTTGTGTGTTACGTTCTGATAAATTAACGGTGTCAGAGTTCTGGAGTCCCTGATTACTGATGCCGTCAGGGTCGGCTCCAGTGTGCGACCTGAGTCCACTTGACGAACATGACATAGGTTTCTTTTTCGTTTCCGCGAGCGCGAGTAGTCGGGCTTCATTCGTCCATCGACCCACAAAAAAATCGCTCAAAAGTCCACAATTCTTTAGACACAAAACATACAATCCTGTGTTCATCAAATGCTGAAATTCAGGTTCAAGAATGTTTTGTTCATCAAATGCTGAAATTCAGATTCAAGAATGTTCAACCGAACTGCACTTTCACAGGGAGGGGGCGACCCCCCGTCCCGAACGCAAGCGCTTTTTGTGTCCCTTTTTACCTTTGTCTTTTCTGAAGTTTGATTTTCCGAGGTCAGGCTGATCCGAATGCTCCCCAAAATCCAATCCCGGATCCGCGCGAGAGTTTCTTTGTTGCTTGTGTGGATGCGGATTCTGGCACTGCAAAGCAGTTCCTGGTTGAAATGTTCACAGAAGGGCTGTAATTGCGACATTCAGGGAAGACATTCACTCAGCTGGCTGACAACACGCAACATATGTTTGGAACCAGGATGCAGTGCTATTTTCACTGAAATGTGAATGGCACAAGTTGATGAAGAGTTGCGCAAAACACAGAAAAATCGGAACAATTCGACTGCGCGCGACAATCACAACACCCAGAGAATGGAATTTGCACGACAGGTGTTCTTGTCCACGCAACAAGTTTTCTCTTCGTGAAAAATGATGGGCACATTCGCGTCTGAGCAGAACAACATTTTTTCTTTTTTCTGTAACTCTCTCTAACTCCACCACAAGATAACGGCGATTTACGGGACGGATTTAGTGTTTCATCTCCAGAACACATTCAGACATCCGCGTATTCGAGGAGGCAGCACCTTTGATGCAAAGATCACCCCTCACTTTATTTCCTCCGAGGCATAATAAATACATGTCAGAGGAGGTGGAAAGAAAGAAAGAAAGAAAGAAAGAAAGAAAGAATGAAAGAAAGAAAGAAAGAAAGAAAGAAAGAAAGAAAGAAAGAAAATTGCGCTCGTTCGTGGAAGGAATGAAGAATGAATGAAAAAACAATTTAAAGGAAGGAAGGAAGGAAGGAAGGAAGGAAGGAAGGAAGGAAGGAAGGAAGGAAGGAAGGAAGGAAGGAAGGAAGGAAGGCATGTTCTGGTTCTGGGGCAATCAGGATTCTGGGTTGCCCACAACCCGAACATGAGGTCTCATTGACGAGCAAGGCAACGTAGATGCACACAAAATTTGCACTTGAGAGCCAATGGCACAATTGGTACATGTTCGGTGTCATCGATCTGGAGCACGTCCGAAAAGGAGCGGACGTGTTTGCTAAAAGTCCCCATTGTTGGTCAAGATCCGACCGTCGTTTGACAATCCAAAATGAAGAAGTGATTTTCATGTGTGCGGGCAGGAGCGAACTCTTGAAATGCAGACATGGAGCTGTTGTTTCAATTTTCCCCTGCTTGGGGGCGGGGGAACTCCTTGCCATTCCCCTGAGTGCACCCCTCCTGCCCAAAATTGCACCTCTGGTTCCAACCATTTCTTTTCACACACCAGAGCGGGAAGCGCGTTACACGCTGACTTGATGAATCCGTTTCGTACTCGAAAAATAGCTCCATGGAGCTCGCGGTGATTTGAGGAAATTCTGATTTCAGTTGCTCTGATTTCAATCAATTTGATTTTGGTCACCATGTTTTCAGTCACTTTTTTCATCAAAAATTCTTACTTTTTTCACTCAACATTCATAACTTGGGAACTTATTTTGTATATACCTAAATGGAACCAATTTGACCAAATGGAACTTTTATACATTGTTTTACAATAATATCCACATACAACCAAAATAATTACCCAATATTTATTTTTTATTTATTTTTGGTAAAAAAATGACTTTTCAACCCAAACTTTTTAGCTTTCCCTGAAAACCATATAAAAATGTTCAAAAATCAAAAATTGAATGCGACCACTCAAACCCCCATACAATAGACTACATTTTATCAATATACTATCAATACACCAAATTTTTATACTTTCTCAGATATGGAGCCATTTCTACATCCATGCCCCATATTTTCTAGACTTCTAAATTTAACTTTTTGACCTGAAGAACCCCAAAATTCAAAGTTCCCAAAATCCTTCCTGGTACATTGTCCCCAACCCAAATTAAACTAAAAGAGCCTGAAAGATCTAAAATTGATCCTTATCTTGACTATGAAACTGCTGTACACATACTTTTGGAAGACCCTGCCTATAGGTGATTTGATTTCACTTGCTCAGATTTCGCTCGCTTTTTCCAAAAGCTCCCAAATCTCGCAACCTCCTCAAATCACCCAAAAACCACAAAAGGGACAAATCGCCTTGGTGCGTACTACTTTCCTCCTGCCGTCCTCGAAAAGCCAATGACTGCTTTTGTTGCTTGACCGCCTTTATATTTGTGGACAAGGTGGGCATATATGACAGTCGTGTGACACAAATGAGGCTATACCTAATCAGAATAAGTTTCTAGAACGTTTTGTCATGGATATCTGGGAGAAAAATTGCGTTTTCAATTGTAATTTCAGTCGGCATTTGTGCTGCTCTAATATCGCTCAGGCACTCAGCGTTCTTTCCTGTTCGAACCATCTGAAGGACAAAAATGTTTCCAGACTCGCTTTTGTTCTGAAATTGCGCATCAGTGTGCTACATTTCAAGACTTCTTGTTTGATCATGGGGAAATTTGGACTGCTATCTCATCGTTCGGGCGGATGGGGTTCCCAGAAAATGTTCAGAATCACCCGGCCACCCCACCTCTGCGAATTTTTCTCTCGACTTCTCAACATTTTCAAGATCGGAGTTCGGCCTCAAGGACTCCTCATGGTGCCTCCCAGTCCTAAAACCTGGATCCTTGAAGGATATGAACTCGAAACCCATTCAAACATTTTGGTTCTGATGTTCCAAAGATATTGTCCAAACCGTCGTTCAATTGCAGGCACGTCAGGTGAACACGAGTCGCTCGACAATGGATGCAGGAACATACCAAGTGACGGTGGTGACAGACGCAGTTGACGAGATGGATGGGAACTTTCCACCTGAAGGGGGAGATACGGCTGGCGAGCAGCCCGTGCTTGTTCCTGTTCAGGAAGATCAAACCAAAACCAGGCTGGTTCAACGGAAACCAGCCACTGTATTGCCTTCAGAGAAACCGGAGAGTTTTCAGCCACAGTCAAAGCGACGTTCGGTGCAAACTTTGACCGGTGAAATGTACTTCATGTGTGACTCCTGCCACATAGCTTTCACTGATGAGCGTGACTTCCATTCCCACAACGCTGAGGTTCACGGAATGGGAACGAAAAGGCGTCAGGACAGACAAGGGAAGCTACATTGCCCCACGTGCAACGTCGTGTTTACCACCTCCGGGGAACTTCTTGCTCATCTGAAGGAGTTCAACAGTCACAGAAGATTCAAGTGTCAGCATTGTGATTGGCACTGCTCGACCAAGAAGGACTTGAGAAGACATGAAAGAAAACACAGCGATGTGAAACCCTATTCCTGTGACAAGTGTGGACAGGGATACAGCGACGAGAGGAACCTGAAAGAGCACGAATTCAACGAGCACGGAATGCATCGAGCTGGTCAAGAAGTCCAGTGCGATTTCTGTCACAGAATGATGTTCAACAAAACTGTCCTGAACAAACACCTGAAGACTCATCACTGGAAGGAACTGGTAAAGCAGGGCAAGCAGTTCAAGCTGTTCCACTGTGAGGTGTGTCAGAAGGAATTCATCACGAAACAGAAGCAGATGGAGCACATGGTGGTCCACACCCGAAACAGACCGTACAAATGTCCCGTGTGTGGCAAAGGCTTCACTGTGCAGTGCAGCGTGAAACGACACGTCAAGGAGCGACACAGCGGCCTCCCGCGACAACAGTCCAAAAAGCGTCTCGCTCTCATGCAGCAACAAGCCAATGAAGTTGGGAACCTGATGAAATCGTCGCAGCTACTGAGGAGCGGAAAACAGGCCGTGACTCTGAGGTTTGAAGACGCGCAAACAGCGGAGGCTTTTCAGCTCAGCAGAGTTTTGGATGATTTTGCCATTCAAAATGAATCGGACGCAGAAGAACCTTTTGAAAGCGACGCACCTGAAAGAGTAAATTTGACTTCAGCAGAGCTGAAACTTCCTGGGAAACGGCTGCAATTAAAGATCCCCCTTGCCACGCAGCAGCAGCAACAACAGCCAGAGACACTGCAGCAACAACCAGCAGCAGTGCCCTTGTCGAGCAAGAAAGTGCGATACTTGTGCGGGGTGTGCAACGATGCTTTTGACGACCAGGAAGTGGCACGAGAACACGTTTTGACTCACACGAAACAGCAGGATGCGCCGCAGCCAACTGCGGAACCACCACCAAAGCTGCAGCCGAAACCGGAACCGGCGGTTGGAGCAGGAGTGTCATTGGATGCAGCAACATTGGCCATTGCCAAGAATGCAAGCAATCTGACGGTGAACACCGGAGAGAAAACTCCGACACAGCAAACCGTTATGACAAAGTCTTTGGAACAAATAATCCAAGACGCCCTTCCAGGAGTAAGTCTCTTGGGTCAGTCGGTCGCGCTTACACTGGGGAACACTTCGACCGTTCTGGCATTTTCAACAACTCCGTCAAGTACCGAGGCGCCTGACGAAATTGAAGTTTCTCCAGAGATGAGTGCAGAAGCAGACCCGAAGGAAGCCGAGACGTCAACAGCTGTGGAAGCGGCCGCGGCCCTGGAAGCGGAAACACTTCCGTCTGAAGCTCAGTTGCTCGACGACCACGTTTCGTCAGAACCGCAAGTTATGATCGCAACCGAAGACCAGTCCTTCGCCACAGCTGAACCACCACAAGTGTTGACTGTACCAGAAGGGCACGCAATAGCCACTGCAGATGGACAGACAAACGCGGCAGAAGCAGCTCAGGCAGTAACGGAAGCTGAAAACCCGCCAGAGCCGCAGCCACTGAACCCGTCCGATCCCATCGAGACGTGCTACCAGTGCGGACTCTGCTTCCAGATGTATGTTCGCAAAGAAGACGCAGAGGCGCATTTGATTTCGCACACGCAGAGCACCGAGCCCGTGGCGCCCCTCGAGACGGAGCCGAGGCTGCACCTCTGCACGGGCTGCGGCGGCGCCTTCACCGACGCTGAGGCGCTCGTGAAGCACCTGACGGAAGAGCACAAAGAGCTGGCTGCGATGGACACAGAGGCGTGCAGCGTCTGCGGGAAACTCTTCAAGGACACGACGTCTATGAAACGCCACATGTTGACACATTCGGGAGAGAGACCCTTCGCCTGCACTTTATGTGACAAAACTTTCACGCGAAAACTGAATTTGCAGAATCACATTGCGTGTCACACGAATGAGAAACCGTACAAGTGTGATCAGTGTGGCATGTCGTACGCCATCAAGTACAACTTCCAGCGGCACGTGGCCCTGCACGACAACCCGAAACCCTTCGCGTGTGACATGTGCGACAAGCGGTACTCGCAGAAACAGGACATGGAGTTTCACAAGCGGAAATTCCACCTTGGTGAGCAGCCCAAGCTAAAATGTGGGTTTTGTGATCGGACCTTCTATCGCCGTGACCAGTTGGACAGACACGAAAAGTACAAGCACCATGGAATTTTGGACCACGAGTGTGAGCTGTGTGGAAAAACGTTTGAGTCGAAGTACAGGCTCGAGCGTCACGTGGTCGTTACACACGGTGATGAGAAACCGTGCAAGTGTACACAATGCGACAAAGCGTTCAAAAGTCAGCACAGTCTGAAATCGCATCTCAAGACACACGAAGCCTCAAAGCCGTTTGAGTGCACGTTGTGTGGCAAGGCTTTCCGGGAGAAGAAGGCTTTGAGACGGCACGTGGACAATCACCCGTAGTGATGCAGCACTGTCGTGCCGTTGGCTTGAACTCGAGGCAAGAACAAGATTTTTGCCGTAAAGCGGACCTCCTTTTCAGGGTTTCAGCATAGTTGTGTACATTCCCCAAGTTGTGTTGTTGTCAACTTCAATTTCTTCCTCAAACTTGTGTAAATGTGTTCATGAACTTCTTGTGGCTGTCGGAATCAGTATGCCTCATTGTTGTAGGATGTGGGTGTCACACCCTTTGCTCGATCAAAAAATTTGTTGAGATGCACTTTGGTTTTGTTGTGGTGGTGGTGTGCCATTTTTGAGTGTTTTCAACAGAGGCGGACAAGGGGTCTGTCCCCTGTGTTGTGATATCACAAACGCTCAGTTTGGTATCTCAAAAGAGACTGCCCTCCGAGGTGGGAATCTTATTCAGGGTTCCCACTGCGGCTGACCAACAAAATTCCATGATTTTTCCAGGTTTTCAAAGTTTTTCCAGGAATTTTTTTTGTCATTTGTGTAGGCTTTGTACACCCTTTTCCCAAAACAAAAAGTAAAATGAAGTAAATTTTTGCTAAAAAAACTTTTTGTGAAAAGTACAATTTTTTCAAAGAATCTGCAGATAAACAATATTTTTACTTGCAGCATAAATTTTATAAAGTAATATATTTTTGATTTGTTACTTGTTTTGGGAAGGCTTTGTTTTAAAATTATACAGAACAATTGATCTCTCCTACTTTTATTGGTTATAAATTAGAAAAAAAACTAGCTCTGATCAGAATATTTAGGATTTTTTTATCCTTAATACTCAGGCTTGAAATGAGTTCTTTATATTAGAACTACATTTTTGAAGTTGTAGCAAAAACCAACAATTCCCAAACCTTTATCCAAACAAACAAACAAAAATATGGTATATCTTGCTTGAGCTAGATTTTTTTGGATGCTTTTTCTATTGAGGCTTTTCAGCTTTTTTGGGGTGAGGTCAAAATGTTTTTCCAGGTTTTGTAAAATTTTTCTAGGTTTTTGCTCAAAACCCCCTGTTTTTCCAGGTTTTCCAGGTCTGGACCTGTTTTTCCACATTTTCCAGGTGTGGTGGGAACCCTATTTTTTATTGATTGGAGCATCTCACACCATCTGGTGGTGGTTGTGACAAATTCGGTCAGGTGATGTTGCACCACACTCCTGCCCCACCAGGGGGTACTGGCCTTGGTGGCTATTTTGGTATTTGTACAATTTTTTGCAATAATTTATTGCATGTAGTGATATCACAATTGATCAGGTTGGTATCTCAGAAGAGATGGACTTCTGAGGTGGGAATCTCCCTATTTATTGCACCATCTAGTGAGTGGTTCTGACATTTGGGTCAAGTGTGTCACACCACACTCCTCCCCCACCAGGGGGTGCTGGCCTCATTTTTAGCATTTCAACACAATTTCACAAGAATCATCTATATACAGGAAATTACCATTTCAGGCTGATTTTTCTGAAATCGGACTGAATTAGCTGATTCCCTCCCCCCTGGGGGGGGGGGGGCCTGGGAAACTAGAGAGATATCACATGATTGGAAAACCCCTATCACATTTCGTTTCTTGGACAAATATGGCAGCCAGAGCACCATGCACAGGGCAAGAACTAATTGAATTTGAGGCCTTTTCCTGCCTCAAGCAGAACATTAGCCAGTTTATCCTGGAGGAAAGAGTGCACCTGAGGCTCCTGTTGTGGGGTGACATGAACTGAGAACCATGAAACTCACCTCAGAAGGAATGCGCAAGCTGATGAACAAGATTGTTAAAATTCCCATGGGGGGTGGGCCCCAGGTTGAAGTAAGCGATGACTGTGGCAATGACCTGAGGGTCAGTCTGAGGCCTTGAGTTCTGCCTCCTCACAAATTTTGCATACAATATTTTGTCTTAAGAAAGATAAAAGCTCAATTTCTTGGTTGGTGATCACACGAGTTGCAGCATCCGCCATCTTTGTACTGAAAGAGCAGGACAAACCAGGTCACATGATCATGTGTCAACCTCGTGAGGGGGGAGGGATGCAGGGTAAAGCCAGCAAAATAGTGATATTGTGCTATTTTCCAACCATTTTCTATCTGATTAATTATTGTAAAAATATTCACAATATTAAAAATTGTAGTTGAACACCAGCACCCCCTGGTGGGGAAGGAGTGTGGTGTGACACACCAGCCTCAAATGTTAGAACCACTACTCACCAGATGGTATGATTGAAATGGGTAAATAAATACAGAGGTTCCTGCCCCTGGGGACAGTCACTCCTGAGATACTATCCTGTGTGTTTGTGATATCACTACATGTGTACTCATCCACAAGTAAATGCAAATTGTGAGCTCTATTTTAACTATGGTCTGGTGAGGAACCAATGCCTGAGAACTTTCATGGAACAGATCACAGCATCAGCCCATGCTTCAACCCGGGATGAGGTAAGTCACTGTCACTTGGTGGTTCTGAGTCCTGGTTGCACCACAACATAGAGAACAGCCAGTTTTAGCCAATTTCTATTGAATATCACTGATCTGGCTGGCTTTGGCTGGCCTCCCTCCCAGAGAGAAGGTCACATGGTCACAAAAACAAAATAGACATCAGGAGACAGACATATTTTCTCATTATTGGCAAAATATTGTATAAAAGTTACTCCTTTGTAGTGATATCACAAACACACTGGTTGGTATCTCAGGAGAGACTGTCCCGAGGGCGGGAACCTCCGTATTTATTGACCTCATTCCAATCATGCCATCTGGTGAGCGGTGGTTCTAAATTCACAGCTGGTGTGTCACACCACACTCCTCCCCTGGTAAGGGGTGTTGGCAGCGCCCAACAATTTTAAACATTCTGAATAATTTTACAATAATTATTTAGATAGAAAATAGATACATAATAGCACAATATCACCATTTTGCTGAGTTTTCCCAGCATCCCTCCCCCCATGGGGTGATCATGTGACCCCTCAAGGTTTTCCTTTTCAAATATGGCTGCCACAGGGAGGTTGATAACTGTCCAGGAAGAGGAATTATTGAGTTTCTTGAGACAAAACATTGTGTGCAAGATATGTGAAGTGGATGCTCAGTTGAATCTACCCAAAACTCATCCGATATTGTGCCAAAGTTTCCAAATACTTCAACCTGGGGCCAGCTCCCCATCAGCTGTTCAACAATTTGGTGTGGCAACTTGCCCGGACCATTTAAGGTGGGTGGAATTCATGTCACTCCACACTTGTGGCTGCAGAGAAGAAACTTGCACTGATGCACCCCCTTGTGGTGGCCACTGTCATTCACTATTTCAACCTGTCGCCCCAGCCACACGACAACTTTGCACGGTTGGTGGTGCAACTGGCTTCAACTTGTCCACAATAGGTTCGTGGTTCTCCTGACCCCATTCCTGGTCGCACCACACTGCACTTTATTGCGCAAATTGCTGGAAGGTTGTCACTTTGGGCGTGTTCGATTGCACCGCAAACAACCACAAATTTGCGGTTGGTGTGGGTTGGTGTGCAAGCAATTGAACAGAACCATCCGAAACAGACCGCAAATTTCCACTGCAAACAGTGGAGGCTCACTTTTGATAGTTCAGTCAGTTTCGGGTGGGTGAAAACTCCACCTGAAATTTGCGGTGCAGTCGAATACGCTGTAGACGTGATGCTCTAAATTTTTCGCATCATCGAATGACACCCATGGGTGTGTTCGATATGGTTTCCTTATTATGCCGAGTCGCCTTACATTGTCCGAATCTCTTTATTATTCATTG
>JAAUXT010131477.1_pt1 | contig 11247 bp, 11 predicted proteins | sample 7278171 | NCBI WGS metagenome assembly JAAUXT01 (sample SAMN14350112, study PRJNA611818) | marine sediment metagenome | isolation source: surface marine sediment (1.8m) | place: French Polynesia: Moorea | collected 2018-08 | reverse complement strand
TGACATCATTGCCAGCCCAAAACTTTTCTAAGCTATTGAAGGAGACAACTCCATGCTTCAGGAGCTGATGCACATCATCTAGTAGGTCTCTGTTCTTTCTGTTCTTCAAAAGCTGCTCTGAAGTGATCAGGACCTTGAACACATCCACCAGCCACTGGGGATCCAGAATGATCATATTTTCAAGGTGCTTGTCTGAGAACCAGATCAGGTCTCCCACACTGTGCAGAAAGAGGAGACATGAGCTCAACTCATCCCTGTCCATCTGGTAGACTTTGGCCAGTTCTGTAACCTTTTCAAACATCAGATGTTTCACAGGTTTCTGAACCATCTGCTCAATGGCCTGCTTCATATCAGCTTCCAGCTTGAGCCACCTGATTGGCCTCTGTGCTCCCCAGCTTGGTTGCTCCTCAATGAGATGTTTTACACACTTTCTCATTTGTTCAAATTCTGTAGCATGTCCATTCTTGTTGTCAACCACAAAAATGTTGTCAACATGTACTGGCAGAAGACCTTTGTTTCTGATGATTTCCTGCACATCCTTTGTAAATGTGGTGATGTAACTCCCCTGCTCTGCTGCTGCCACTTTGTCTTTGTGAGTCAGAACCAACAACACAGTTGGTTGGATTTCTTTCTCCCTAGCACTCATCTCAATTGACCTGAGCCAGTAGCAAAGGAAATCTTCTGGTGTCTCTGGAATTCCTTGCAGTTGCTTCTCTTCTTGATCTTGGGAGATCAGTTTCCTTTTGAGTGGTTTGCTGATGTCCATGACAATGATGTTGATGGCATCAGCATTCAAAAAGATGTGATGGGTTGTGTAAAACTCAGTCTGACCTCCAAAATCCCAGAGCCTCAGCACTCCTTTCACTTCTTCCTTTTCTTTCTTTTGGTTGCTGTTGTTGCCATTATCCTTTGTGTCTGATGTATTCATGTTTTCCTGCACTTTGAGCTGATCATTTGTTGGGTGTTCTGATCCTTGTGTGCTCTTTCTCTGTTCATCTTGTATCATTCCACTGTGCTTGCCTTGTATCTTTGTTGCTTTTTCACCTTTCCCTTGGTCACCTGACCTCTGTTTTCCACGGTCTTCATGTTCCTTGTTCGGTGGTGTTGTAGCTGACTCAGATGGCACACTCTGATCTCGATTGCTTGCAGAACTGCTTGGCACAACAACTCTTTTGAATTCCTTTGTTTTCCGGTGCCAACGCGACAGTTTTTTGAATGGGTTTCTGGTCTTCGTCTTTGTTTTTTGGTGGGGAAAATATTCAAAATATTCTGCAAACGCCAAACAAACGATTTTAGAAATATGTGTGACAGAGTTTGTTTTTGTTTCTGTGCAAGAATATGTTAACAGTGTTTCAACCACTCTGCGATCTCTAAACATGTGGTATGAGCTCGCATCCTGATAAAAATGGGTTCTCACGCCACAAAAAGGTTCCTGTTCAATCACACAACTCCTTTCTCGACCAAAGGTCTCGAAAAGTCATTGTGTGATTTCACAGGAACTGATTTTGTGCGGTGCAAGAACCCTGTGGGAATAAAGACAGTGTGCAGAGGGGCAGAGAGTGCCATCAAGCAAAAATGGTAATTGTATACATACCCCAATCAAAGGCTGAAAACTGTTTGGCAAAATCTCGGGGGGCAAAAACATCAACATCAACATCATGCGGAAGAAACCTACGAACAGGCCTCAAAGTTCTTGTTGTGCGTTCTTCTTTCGTGTTATGTTTCTCCTTTTCCTTTGCGAATTCAAGCAGGTCATCAATGACCCTCTTGCTGATGTCGTCAAACCCTGGCAAAGCTGCATCACCAGATATTTCAGTGTGAAAATTGGGACTGGTGGTTCTCAACACAACATCTTCATTGAATATCCTGGCAAGGAGCTCTGTTTTGAGCACAGACTCTTTCCATGATGTTTCTTGTCCCTCTTCTTCACTCTTTTCCCCTTGAACTTGCTTTAGATCAAACTCAATCCTGTGAGTCTCAATCCCATCTGTGCTCTCTTCTTCCTTCTGGAACTTCTGTCCCAGCAGCCTCCTGGTGAGGCTGGTCTTCCCAGCTCCACTGTGCCCAATGATGTTGATTCTGGCTCTGTAGCTGGGATGGGTGCCATGTCTGCAGGCTTCCAGGAAGGCTTGGGCCATTTCTGGAAAGAAGATGCATGACTAACTGGACCATTAATTTCATCCACAGCTGAAGTTTGATTTTGCCACTTTTTGCATCCAATTCCACAGAAAAAAAAACTGTTGGATTTTTTCTGGACTGCACCTTATTTCAGGGAGTGATTTACATTTGGACAATTTACACAATCATATAGGTTGGAGGTTTGTCACAAGCTGCATTTCTTACCAAGGTGGGTTTACTGTGATTTAGGGTTATTTTTTCAAGAGCACAAATGTTCAAGTGTTTGATTTTTGTCTGGCAATTGACAATATGACTTGCATTCCCAAAGAGAAGAATGCAATCGAATACGCAAAAGGACTGGAGAAGTGTTTCATGGAACCCATGCCAGAAATATTCAAGGATAATGTCTGAACAATTGAAGCAGTGCAGAATGAATCTACTAGATGAAATGCATGTCTGTTTCCAAAGGATTTTTCTTTGTTTTGTTTCAGACAATTGACCCATTTCGTTCAACGCCTAAACAGCCATCTTGTTTGGCAACTAATGAAAAGCCCACCTTGGGTTGAAAGAAGCATGGAAACAGGAAGTACTGTTGTCCTGAACAACATGATGTGCATCAAGACAACGTTGTGATGAGACACAAATTATTGAATGCAGAAAAGAACAGCAAACAGAAAAAATATGTTTTTGTACCTTTCTCAGCATCCCTGATTTGTGTCACACAGATATTTGAAGCATAGAAGCACAGCAGGTGCTCCTTCAACCACAACAGGTCCTCAGTCTGGCTGGTGGATTGATAGGAATTGACCAAATGTCCAGTGCTTGGGTCCAGCACCAAAACCCTGCTGTTGTCCCAATCACCAACCAGCAACGTGTGACCTTTGGGATGCAGCTGTACTGCTCGGGGACAAACTGTTCTCCCACTAACTTCTCCTTCCAGAACCCACAGCTGCTGCCCTGTCTCACAGGAAACAGCTTCCATCCAGCCAGCCCATGTGTGGCTGATAGCCAGAGCTTCATGTGGAGAGGGAAGGTAACACATGGACACACATGTGTCATGCATCCTGTGTCTTCTCCCAGTCTCTGTGAACATTTTTTGACTGCAGTTCAGCTCTCTAATCTGCATGACATTCCCAGCTCCCTCAAAATGAACCCACATCCTGCCTTCCTCTCCAAGACATAAGGCCCAGATTTCATCCCTGCCTCTGTAAGCAACATGTGTCTCTCCAGTCTCAAAGTTCATCAGGCTTATCTTGCCACAGTCCATACAGGCTGCAGCCAGCAGCTCCTCTCTCTCCACCATCATACCAAGAAGGTTCCACCTGGTATCATGTTCACATGGCAGCTCCACCTCTCTCAGCTTGTGCAGCGACCCTCCCTGCAGTTTGTACTGCTGCAGAGCCCAGGGAGAATCCTCTGATTTCTGACCTCTCATCACAATGGTGTCAGATTTTGGCAGCACTGTGAATCTCTCGGCATGTACCAGTCCTGTGTCATGAGTGGAAGTGGTTCGCAGCTCGACACCTCGCTTCCTTTGTGCAGGCTGAATGATGGGAAAACAATTTGAAGTGTCATGCACACTTCAAGAAGGATATTCTTCTTGTCAGGCTGAGAAGACTAGTACGAGGGAAGTCCAAGAAGTTCAGTTCTTTCCTTCGTCATTCCAAAACGGTTGAGCAAAACAGAGCAGAAAAACATCTGCAGACACTTGCAGAGCACTTGGACAAAAACTAAACCAAAAGAATTAAATTTGACATTTAATCTTTCAGTTGAAATTCAATGTTGGCTTTGTTATTGAACAGCAAAAACCAAAGCACTTGCAGAGAAAGCATTGTGCTAGTCAACAGCAGGAAGGAATTTTATGCCAATTTCATTATCTTTCTGTTGACAACTTGTTGATCAGTTGACACTGAAAATTTGTCACAATGATCTTTGGTTTCCGCTCTTTGTGGGAGTACAGAGTGGGTGGAGGTAAATTATGCAAAACATCTTTAAAATTGGTGATGAACCGAAGTTTGTGGACCTCCCTCATAATTCCCTGATTTTGTGAGCAGCAATTTGCAATTTGAAAATTCTGGATTATTATGTAAACAATCATTGTCATTGAAATGAATGACCGAATGGGAAATTGTTCAGACACACTAAACATTCCTGGTGTCACAATCAAGATGATTCCAGGTCTTTTTGTATCAGCGAGGAATAGCAGTGTTGCACATCAGGTATGACCTTTACAGTCCATTTGAGGCACACCTTAATTTGGTACAAATTGTTCCTTTTGGCATATTTTTGTGTCAAGGAGCTGAAAATCTTGCATGCACATCTTTCAATGTTATCCTGACATGAACAAAAACACATATATGGTATTTGCATCCTTCAGTTGCCAAATTATAAATCACAAACAACTGACCTTGCTGTCTGCCATTGTGCTTCTCAAAATATTCTGCCTCAGTCACCTGCAATGGGTTTTCATTGGTAGAGCAGCAGAGTGTGTATCACTTGACAGAATCAGGCAAAATATTGGAACCATTGTTGTGAGGACACACCCACTGTGTATGCTGGAGACAGTCATGGAGGGTGGAAGGAGGTGCAGAAAACAGCAACAGAAGAGCATCAAATTGAACAGCTGGGGAGTAGAGAACCCACACAAGAGTCTTGGGGTGAAGGAGCAGTTGGAGCATGCAGAAAAGCCATGTTTGAGAAGTTAACGCAGCCATGCAGCACAAATTTAGAATCCACAATGATATCCACAATGATATCATACAGCATTCATTTCTGACAAGCAAGTAAATGTGACAGTGCATTCATGAAATTTTCTTAGTTTGGGGATACAATGGTGAGAATTTTGATGACAAAACAAATTTGCTTGTCTTTGATGTTGAGACCCAGTCAATACACTCATGATCAAAAGTACAAAGCTCAGTTTTAATTATCAGATTGGAAACCTGATGGTAAACTGACTGGTTTGATTCTCTAGGGCTGGATCTGGATCTGGATCCACCAACAAGCCTCTTAGGCTGTTGTGTTTGGCTCTGGAAGCAAGGGGCGCCACTCCCTTCCAGCCCCTTCATGCAGCTGCAATAGCTATTTGCAGCCAATAATGATGAATTATACACAGTCATGGCTGCTGTGTTTAGCTCTGGAAGGAAGGGGCGCCACTCCTTTTCAGCCCAACATGGAGCAGCCATAGCTATTGCTCATGAACACTGCCGTGAGTATGACAGTGATTTCAACTCTGCAAAAATCATCAAAGATGAATACAATGTTTTGCAATGGTGTTTTTTCTTTCCAAACCCCCAGTGTATGAAGAAAAACACTTACACTGAACAGTAACAGTGGACGAACACCCACACAAAGCCAGAGAAGTCAAACTGCTGAGAGGACAACACAGACAAAGTCACTGTGGACAGGATCAAATCAAATAGTGCTGCTGTAGGCACACACAACAGCATCAAGATGTGTATGGAGGAGGTTCCCGTAGAACAGTCACTCTGGAGGGGCAGAAGGAACCATTACAGTGTAATATCCATGAGAGGACAGTTGTCACAGAATAAAATATATGTATCACCTATAGTTGCAGTGAAAAGTGTAGTTTTCAGTCAGGCAGCATATGTTTCTGCAAAAGAGGGATATTCAGCAACAAAATGTTTCAGCATCACAAAAACATTGATTCCTACTTCAGGGGAAAAGAGCACACTCTTCAAAATCATATTTTGTCCTGAAAACATCAATCTACTGCCATAAAAATATTCTGTAAAAACAGAAACAGGGTGACATAAAATCACAGTGATTGCATCTTCAAATCTCTCAGCTGTACCACACAAGAATGTGACACAACATGGTCTCAGCACACAGTGTCTCAGACATGCTCTTTCTGGAGATGCATCTTTGTGCCACCATCACATTTCTTTGGAGAGTCCACTGAACATTGGATCATAAACTTATGCTCTCCTCTCATCTCAAAAAAAGACACTGACAACAACATTGGTGGCTGAAAAGTGCCTCCTGAAGAAAATAACTTGAGACCAAACAATGCTTGTTGCTCTTATCAGGAGATGTAAACATCAGAGGGGTCACAGGAGCTCACAGAGGGAGGGCTGCACAATTGACTTCCATGGTGGAGGGGGTCATGCAGAACAGCTGTTGTGGGAGGGTCAAGAGAAACACAAGTGCTGGAAAGGCAACATACCAAAAATTAGATTGTAGGAGGAAATGCCACAGTGACAGCAAACAGGGAACAACCTCAGGGAAAGGCCAGCATCACACAGTTGCAAACACTTGGTGCAAAAAGGCATGGCATGGGGAACAGTCCTCCTGGAGGGGATCAGCATTGTCCACTCATAGGGGAGGGGTGCAGCATGGGAGAGTCACAGTGCAGGGAGGGGAACATGACTCAAAAAATATGGGGGCAACATTTATAGCAGAATTCATCGTCACCTGTGAGTTGGGTACCTGGATCTGTCACATTGATGATTGACACATGCAGAGCAATGGTATTGGAGGGTCTGAAAAGAAATCATTGTTTAATTGATGGAAACAAGTTCCAAGGAAACATCATCATTCAAAAAATGACAGGTCTGCAAACAAGCAAAATATTTTGTTCAAATATATCTGCATTGGTGAAAACATAGCTCTGGCATCATAATGTATCTGACAATAATGTTGGATTTAGCCCAAGAAGTCTGAAAACAAAACCTAAAATTCTCTTCCTTTGCAGTGAAATAAATAAATATGTATTGTACAAAGACACATATTTTCCAGAGAGCACAAAAGCGGATAACTTCAACGTTATTCTTAGACATTTCCACATATATATTTTAGAGTTGTCTTTAAGAACCTACACTTTGGTGTTGGTGACACAGCGTCTCTTTTTGACATGGTAATCTGATCTGAGCCCTGATTATCTGAGCTCTCCCTCATCTACAGAGAGTCACCACCACTTCATACTGCATCCTTTCTTTCTCCACTTGTGGGTCCTATTCAAACTGGCTTTGACAGTGGTGGCAGTTTGCTCCAACTATGGACACTGAGCTGATTTCATGCATCAAGGTATTGAAGGAAAACTCAACAGATACATCTGAGGTGCATCCAGGGTCTTTTAGCCACAAACACTGTTTGTCAAATGGCACCCATAGCATTGTCTTTTTCACCTACACAGGCAATTTTATGCAGAGGAGGGGTGATGCAAGGTGCTGCAGCTGGAACACTTGTCATACGCTGGACTTGGCTTTTGTACTCAAAAAAATGACACACACATTGTTTTCACCATTTCCTGATTAAATTGTATTTCTGAATGATGAGTCTCACAACTGGCAACACTCTCATCATGTCACCTCTGAGACAGATGTGGACATCAGTCTGACAGGTTTATGTTTCATGATGCAACAATATGAAATATGAAATGTGTTCACAACCATCAGAATGCAGAAGTGATTCAGCATGTGTGAGGGAACCTGTACATGAAGATTGTGGTGTCACATGATGGAACCACTCACCACACTTGTGCTGCAGATGAAACTTCTTTCTCTTGTTTCACAAGAATGTTAACGCAGCCAGTCCTGCAAAAGTACACATCAAAGGAAATTATGAGCAGCATGCAGAAGAAGTTCCAAAACCCCAAATGATTATTGGGTTGAAATGGGGGGAGAACCAAGCCTAAAACTTTGGCAGAAGGGATCCCAATTTTCTCCTTGTGAACTTCAAGCTGGTTTTATGTTGAACATGGAAGGAACTTTATTCCTTGAAATTGTGAGCTGATTTGAGCGTCCTGTGTGTGAAATATTGGCCCCGAAAAAATTGGCATGAGTTGGTGATGTGTGAAACAGAAACATTAAACCAGCCTTGTGGGTCACGAAATAGCATGACCTGGTTATGTGTCTTCTGCAAATTTGTACTCACTAAATATAACTTTTATCTGTGTGAAACTGGCTCAGAATTGCACACATGACCATAGAATCTAGATCGAACAACAAGCCTCTGGGGCTGTTGTGTTTGGCTCTGGAAGCAAGGGGCGCCACTCCCTTTCAGCCTCTTCAGGGCTGCCATAGCTGAGGAAAGTAAATTCCATTGAGGAAATGTACTTCATGTCTGTGAGTTTGTCTGTCACCACCTGATTCTCGTGTGTTTCTTCTCACATTTGGCAATTGGTATTGTCTTGCAACTTCGGCATTGATTAGAAGCTCACAAAACATCAAAGAATTCTTGTAGTTTATGCTTGTTGAGAACAATTTTGATCACAAAACATCAATGAATTCTTGTAGCTTATGCTTGTTGAGAACAATTTTGATCATAGCCCCTTTTCGTAGAAACTTTTGTCAGTGATTATTTCAGTTGGGACCCTTCAATGCAATTCATTGTTCTCCATGAGCCCCAAATTTCCAGACCAGTTACTTTTGCTGAAAGATGTGTGTTGTGTGCTGTTTCCTCCAAGTGGAATTCATAGCAGGTGCTTTCCTTGTTCACACCAGCACAGAGGTGAGATGACAATAACAACTTGGCTCTTGAACCTGCAAACACATCAATGACAATATTTGAGCATCAGACAGAAAGCACAACATGATAGTTGCTGCACACCAGCAATTCATGCTGACCTGGCCTTTTCAATTTGCACTCTCCCAGACAGGAAAGAAATGAATGACTCACCATCTCACTGCTTACATTCAACTGCTGGTTTTGTTTATCTATCACTTCAGTGCAGTCAATCAAATAACAAACTGACATCCAACACAGATTTTTGAATTGATTGAACCAGAATACATTTATTGACAATAAAAATTTGCAAATCAACTGAGGAACATGTCTGGTCCTCAGTCTTCTGGGTCCTCAATGTGCAACAAAGTGCACCTATTTTTCAACACAAACTTTGTGGTTGCAACACGCAAGAATATTGAGATTTGCATTTTTTGCAAGTCAAAATGTTCACAATTCAAACAGTTCTATCTGTTCTAGAAACCAGCTCATTACTGACATTTATCATTGTCCTTTGAGCCAGGTTGCTTCTTGTCACACTGGTCCAGAGAAATTACAGCAACCACTTGACATATTCAGAAGATCTTTGTCTTCCTCAAACAGGTTGCATGCATTCAACTGACCCTCACAGACATTGACAGTTTCTTCTTCTCTGCTTCAGTTTGGTTTCTTGGTCATCATGAAAGTGCACTGGCAATGGTCAAACATTCCTGCCTGGCAGTGCAAATATTATCAGTCTTTGCAGACATTAGTCAAAGGAAAACATGTTCTTCCTGTACAGAGAACAAATTGGGAAAATGTTTGTATCAGCAATGTCACAACAAGCAGAGTCAAATGATGTCCTATGGATTTAGAACCCAAGGTTCTGATGCTCTTGGCACAGACCCTCACAGCTGCCAGTCCAATGTACCACAACAAGGAACTGCTTTGGTGTTGATCTGAATGCAGAATGAATACAGAACTGTCCAGACAGTGTTTGTGATTGACATGTGTGGCTCATTGTCCCAGCCATATCCTGATGATCCAGAGCCTCCACTTAAAGAGTACATGTTACTGAGCCTCACAGCTGTCAGTGCCATGTACCAAATACAGGAGCTCTTGTCCAGATAATGCAAGAGATGAATATGTGTGGCTGATGTAAGAAATGAATATGTGTGGCCCATGGCCTCCTTCTGTGCACCTCATATCACTCACCCACATATACCAGCAGAAATGTCCCAAATGTACATTCTCTGCCAGTCTTGAGATTGTTACAAATGAGAAAACATTGTTGAGTTTTTCAATTTCTTACAGTCAAGGCTTCCACACCAGGAACAATCTCTCACTTCTTGAGCACCAGATGATGATTCAGTTGTCAATGAGAGTCATGGGGGCCACAAGCACTTTGCCACACTGGGTTTGATGAACAACTGCAACAACTTGTCAATTCAGAAGAACTGCATTTGTCCTCAGCAGTCAGGTTTAATGCACATGACCAACCCTCACAGACATTGTTCAGGTGCATCAAGGAAGTCATCAGATTCTTCTTCTCAGCTTCAGTTGTGCATTCTTGTCAATGAGAGTCCATTGTCAAAAAACCGAATTCCTGTTGAGCATAAATGACAGTCCTTGCAAACATCAGCCAAATGAAAAACAATTCCTGTACACAAGAGTATACGGGATACATTTGAAGACATTTGTGTGAGCAATGCCACCACAAGAACAGTGAAAGTGCTTTCCTGTGTACACTTGTAAACACTGAAGCCCCAGTTTTCCAGCATTTGCACTGACCCTCGCAGCTGACAGTGCAATTTACCAGAATTTACCAGAGTTCATGTTGTTGATCACTCATGAGATGAACACACAAATGAAATGCACAAGTGATTTACAGCTCTTCTGTACATAAAACAGACCCTCGCAGATGTCAGCACCATGCACAAGATCCAAGAGTTCCCAGCAGCATGGACAGTCTTGTGTCTGTCAGACTTTATGGGTGTAGATGAGTCCAGGTCACCACGGCATATGGCAGGTTGCCATGTCTGGTGCCCACAAGTCTGTCCTCCATCAAAAGAAAATTTGTCTTTCTGCAAATAAAGGATGATCAAGAGACTCCACTCCAGCAGCATATTGGCACTGACCCATTGGCACTGACAATCTGCCAGTTCTTGCACACCAGATGATGATTCATACATCATTGTTCTGTGAACCAGGAGCTTATTGCATCTTCCTGTCATACACATTTTTGTTTGTTTTTTGTCAATTGTGTGGTGAGTTTGCACTGGAAATGGTCAGCGCTTTCTGCACTGCACACTTATCCTTGGAGACACTAGTCAAATGAAAAATGTTCTTCAGATCAGGCAATAATTCCAACACACATGCTTTACCAGCAGCTGTGGCATGGTTTGTAGAGTAGGAAGTGAGGTGAACTGCAGACACATCCCCAGAGGTCAGCACCACATGACACTGACTCTCGCAGCTGTCAGTGCCATTTGCTAGATCCATGAGCTTTTGTGGTGTTGATCTCTGAGAAGATGAATACTTTCAACACACATACACTTTAGAAACACTGGTGCCAAGGAGTGCACAGTCAGAAGTGAGGTGTGCACAGTCAGAAGTGAGGTGTGCACAGTCAGAAGTGAGGTGTGCACAGTCAGAAGTGAGGTGTGCACAGTCAGAAGTGAGGTG
>JAAUXT010145224.1_pt1 | contig 11252 bp, 9 predicted proteins | sample 7278171 | NCBI WGS metagenome assembly JAAUXT01 (sample SAMN14350112, study PRJNA611818) | marine sediment metagenome | isolation source: surface marine sediment (1.8m) | place: French Polynesia: Moorea | collected 2018-08 | reverse complement strand
GAGTGACCCAAATCAGAGCAAGCCAAATCAGAGCAAGCCAAATCAGAGCAAGCCAAATCAGAGCAACTGAAATTTCCTCAAATCACCGCGAGCTCCATGGAGCTATTTTCTGTGTTGTTTGTCCAATCACGTTGTGGGTTCTGATGAAGAATTTTTCGCTTCGCAATATATCTAATGATCTGTGTTGGTTCAACAAGGTCCAGAGATTGAGAGAGAAACAAGTCGGGCGAACTGCGGTGGGAATCGGGCGGGTCGGGCGTGTCGGGCCCATCAGTCTTGTTGAGAAGTTGAGGAAATCGCAGATGCGTGCGACAGCTGTGATTGACAGCTTCCTGTTTGATCGACAGCTTCCTATTGGCCTGTGGCGACCAGATGCTTCACACAATGAAACATTGTATCGTATTAATATTCTGATTGCGTAATCATTATCAACAAGGGATTGCGGAAACTTCAAGTGACACGACTCATGCTCAAATTGACCAATGTTCCCGAAACAAGCATTTGTCTTTCTGACAATTGCGCCAGTTTTGTTTGTTGCATGTTACGAATCCACAAAGATAATGTCGGTTGAGCAAAAAGCATTTGACCGCTTTTGTCTTGTGGCACCAACAGTTTGAAATTTGCCTGTCGAGTATGAATCAAAGAGGTCGTGATTTGTTGGTAAAAGGGGAAACAAAAAAGGCCTCTCAGGTGCTTGTGTCAGTCGGCCGTACTGAGCCATTACAGATACTGTTGCCAACTTCAGCAGTTCACATCCCCCACAAAAACTAGTTTCTCGCAGAAAGAAATTAGTTTTACTTGACAGACAGCGTTTGTTTTCCACAGACGATCGACGATCTGCTGGCACTAATTGGTTGAAGTTTGCGCAATTCAAGATTTTCGTTGCATTTCCCATGAATTCTCTTCCATTTTTGGAGAAATACAGGAAGCAACTATTTCCTGCCGTTCGGTGGAGTGCACGGTTGATATGAAACCCCGTGGAATTGCTGTAATTCTTTTGATTGCCCTGTGATGGATATGAAAGGAGGAAATAGAAGGTCTGGGGGGAACTGTGATGAGTGGGCAGCACACACGCAACAACACACTGTCAATTTCTTGCAAATACGAATGCGTTGGACAAAATAAAAGTTTGGAAATGTTGATTGCATATTCCAGCCTGGGCTGTTGTGTTGCTTTTCCTTTTGGGGGCTTTCGTTGTGGCAGCAGGCCACGGTTTTCAATGGGACATGTCATGATGTTAGAAGGTACTCGTACGAGTCTTCAGACAGTCGAATGGCTCCCTGATGGTTTGCATCAGACCTTTTATTTTCCAAAAAGAGCCTGGGCCAAGAATGTTGATGCGGTTGTGTCTGAGTTCAGGTCTGCACATTGTTGTCCACATTTGGAAGTTTCAGGTCCTAAAGAACCAATGTGCTGCTTCATGAGTGCAAACTTCACTTCCTTTCTTCTTGATTTTTGCACTTCGGATATTTGTTGTGAGGCGAGGAGACGGCGCTGCTTTTTTCCTCTCGTCGAATGGCAACATCAATGTTTGACTGTTGCCGGTGCAAACTCCTTCAAATAAGTTTATTTTCTGTATCGATTTGGGAGGAATTCACTGAATGTTAAGCAGGCAGTCATGTCAGTGCAGTTTGAAATTGAATTAGAAGGGCTCATCTTGGTTTGTAAGGCGTGAAGCTTGCCAAGGCAAAGTGTCAGAATTTTGTACTCGCGTTTCCGACACGAAGCTAGCAACGCTACAAACCAAATGAACTGCAAAAAAGTCACAGGTACAGTATTGTTGGTTGAGCGCACTTGTGCGTTTCGAAGTTTGGATCAACCTGGTAATTATTTGTGCTCAGAATGAAAAGTAACACTGTAGAATCGAACCCAACCGCCGCAGAGTCTCTCGTGGGTCATCATCTGCTGCTGCTAAATCCACGTGAAAGGTTCACCTGCGAACACGAATCCTGTTTGACACAGGACACAAACTTTGTCAAATGTTTCTGGTCGCCAGGCACGCCCCGTTAGCTGATGAGTGAAGGATGATTCAGTCTCGACCAATCATGACATTGTCAAAATCCCCGAAATCCCTGGACCTTTGTATCCTTGTGCAACAAATGCTGCGAGTCAATAAGATTGGCTGTTATCGATTGCATTAGTGATTTTATCATTCATTTCTCATCAATACCGTGACACTGTGAAACTCACGCAACCACTGAGTTTTCATTTTGCAGTGACAAATCGCAGAAGCTGCTGAGATGAACATTGGAGAAGTCAGAACCTATTTTTGGAACGCCCCGGTATCGCAACGTTTCATGTTAAATTTAGTGCAATTATCAGATCCTTAATGTCCACAATTTCCTCCAATCGCGGCCACTTGGGCTCATTGTTCACTGATAAAATTTCTGCGTCAGAAAAAGATTGCGCAAAACATGTCGATTTCGAGTGGAAGGTAGAAAGAAGTTCACGAAATCACCGTGTGGCTGGAGGTCACTGGGTGCTGGAGACTCAAAAGAAATCAATGACACTGTGATCTGCTGCGGTTTCCTGTGGGCGCCGGGAGACGGATGATGAAGTGTCGTGTCCCGTCATAAACCAGTCTGGGGTCGGAGCCAGGATTCGATGTCAGGGTTGCAGACCATGGCTACAGGAGGTCCGACTCCCTGGGGGAGGCAGATCCTACCAGCAATTGCAAAACTAGAGCGCCCGGAGACAAGAAGAGACCGGAGACCAATTCAACATGTGGTTCGTACCGCTACTTTGGGGTCTTTGACCACCAACCACACTGATGCACAGGATTTGTGTTTTTGCTGAAAATCAAGAGACCTCAACAGCAAATGCAGCCAACAAAAGAAAACGTAGGATGAAAGTGAAGACAATTTTGATCAAAACACAAAGGTTGGGGATCATACTTTTCCAATTTTGTCCGGGTTCAAGCCACAAAATCAAGTGAGAAGACAAAACTCACAAGAAGCAGAAGTAATTGATTATGTACCCAACGAGGTTTCACTGACAAAGGCCCCTATTTTAATCTCCTGCACAGAGTTTCTGGTCATTTGAGCCAGTTGAAGGGGGGTGCCATTATCTCACAAATAATGACTAATACACTGAAAGGATGTGCAAAGCAGTCGTTGCTGGGTGAAATCAAGAAGCTTGGGTGATTCAGTTGGTATAAGTCGCATAAAACAAATACTCATCCGCACTCATATGTCGAGTATTTACGGAAATGTCCGAATATGTACGAGTGTGAGGGAAGAGGTGGGTACACGTCCAGATGATCTTCTGGATTCTCATTCTTTTCCTCCGGGGGATGCTCAAGTATTGTACCCCTTATCCGTCCCATTTCGGCATTGGGAGGGGGTGCTCTTCAGCTTGGGAGGGCGGGGGGGGCTGTCATTGGCTCGAGCAGTGCATGGACAGGCCAGGGAGTGGGGTGGGGTTTGAAGAACAGCATTGTATTTTTTCCTCGCACGTCAGCTGACGACCTGTGGCCAGCTTGGTTCTCCTGGCCCAGTTCACAGGCTCACCAGGTCACCAAATGTGTCACCAGGGCAAATGTCCGAACGAAAGGTTCTGGTTGAAATCCATCACATTGCAACAACAACTTGTGTGAGAGCAAAGAACCACGAATAACACCTTCCAGGACCACAGAACAATTGCAAATTTTGTCATAGCTGTGCAGTGGTGTGTGTGTGTGTGTGTGTGTGTGTGTGTGTGTGTGTGTGTAGCTGCTGCAGTCAAGCGTGCACTGCAAGAACCAAGACAAGAGCGCGCTCTGTCCGCAGATTCCAAAACAGACGCCGAATTCGACAACCTGTACACCCATGTTCGCAATGAGGTCCGGTCCTACAGCACTTGAGCAGACAGAACACAGCGTTGGGAATGACAAGAACTTCTTTGCATTGTGTTGTTCTGCAGAGCACAGACACCACACACCAACAAGAGTTGATAGTCCACACATGTTTCAAAGCCAGGCATTGACCCTCCCATTTCCGTTTGGGAACCATCCTCACGGTCGTTGAATTTTTGCAAACTCTTGTAACGCCAAGAGTACGTACGGTAAAGGCAACTGCACCCAGCAACTAGGAATACGCAGGTCTGCCCAGCAGGATTTCACAGCCCGACGTGTCCATGAGGCCCGAAGAATATAGTAGACTCTGGAGGATGCAATAACATCCAGCAGCCATTGCAGATGTTTCTGTCTGTGGTTTGATTAAGCGATAAGGCTTGAAGGAGGCAATTTTGCTTTTAATCATATTATTACATTATCTCATTAAATATTGAAATGATATTTGTCATTATCCTCTGGAAGCTGTAAATTGAGATTCGCTTGCTCTGCGAGGACAAAAGGGACGGGGAAAATCCAGCGCTTCCCGGAAATGGAAACTGGCGTGAGTTGGGAGTTTGGCAAAACGTCAGGTGCTCCGTCTTACGTGGACCACAAACCATCTGTCTGTCTGTTTGTCTGTCTGTCTGTCTGTCTTGCTCTCTTCTCTCTCTTTCTCTCTTGGATCCAAACAAAGAACTACATCCAATGCACCCAAAAGGGGTCTTTGTGCAGTGAAACATCTTGAGAGTGCACACAAGCACTCGATTTTTACGCCAATCATAGAACGGCAGTGATCCCGCTGACCCTGAACAGAATGACTGAACTCCGAGGGGCGAAATAAATAAGAAACCAGTGTTGTAAACCATGCCAAATCGCCAGGAAGGAATGTCTGTAAGGGAATTTAATTGACATACAGTGGATGCGGGAGATAACCCCGGTGCACCCGTTGCGTGGGCCCCGCTCCCAGCTGATTCTTGTGAAATCCTTTGAACCAAGAGACCTCGGAATATTTTGCACAACTCCGCAGGTTTCAGACGATCACCAGGAATCTTTTATTCCGATTAAAGAACAGCGGAAAAACAAAGACTGAGGTTTTCTGGTTTTGCAAAGACTTGACGTCAAAGGACCATCAAAGCAACAGCCAGATTCTGCTGTGGATTTGCTGTTTCAGCACAACAGGCCCTACAACTTTGCAAACACAAAATGCAGTCTGCTTCCAAAACACAGCTGCATTCTGAACTCACTTTCAGGTCAAGTCCTTTCGAATTCATTTGGAATCCCCTCTGTTCTTGTTGCTTCGTTGTGGCAATTCAATTCCGCGGACCCCAATGAGATTCTCCAACAGACAATTCTCCAAAGGACCCTAAGTGAATAGCAATACGTGATAATTGCCTGTGGATCAATAGATTATTACCTGCTTTCGTGCTGACTCTGAATTACATGTTGAAATGTAACAGAAAAGTTATTCTCTTTGAAATTGAACGTCGAGGAAGTTGTTACTTCGCATGTGTCCCTGTGGTACGAAAGTCGTATCAGAATTCTGTTGTGCGCAGGGATGAGCAACACCATGAATTCGGTTTGTCAGATATTATTGTATCGAGCACAAAGAGAGTCATCGAGTTTACTTGCTGGATTGATACAGTTATGCTGCGCACGCTGGACAGACAAGATCGGACGCTGGACTTGGTAGAATCTGGTTCTGAGCATCATTTGTGGGCGGCAACCACCTGAACCAACCGCACCGACCCCGTTCACCCAGGATGTTGATTTCAGCTTGTGTAATTCATGTTCAAACTTGTTCCCTTCTCTCTTTGCAGCACTGCTCACTGTGGTTTGTTCATCTACCAATGGCAGGACCGCGAAAAGCCGGGAAACATCCCGAACCCGCAGGGTAAGTTCCTTCCAAAACGACGTCTGAACGACCGATTGTTGGAGTCTGCGACACGAGCGCTGTTGTCCCCGCGAGGATCTGAAGTGAACGCAGCGCCGCCTCCTATTGTGCTGGTATCCGTACTCTCCGGATCATGCGTCGTGAAGAAACGAGTCTTTTGCGCAGCAGAGCATAGTGCAATACACAAAGAATATGACTCAGCTGATGAAGGTTTTATCTGTCCTGAGAGAATTTATCGGTGATGAATACGCAAGGGCGTAATGAAATGAATCCACATGTCAGCTGATTGTGGTGTTTCTGCCTGTGTGGTGTTCGACAAATTGAGCGAGATGGGCCTGAAAGCCGCACTGGGCTGGAATGCGTCTGACCACCAGGGTCCCTGTCAGATGTGAAGCATCAACGCATGATGAATATCAACCAGAAGACATCATTTCTCGATGAAGTCTGGATTCTCTTACCTCTGATGAGCAAAGCGATGTTTGCTCTTTCTCTCTGAGTTCAGCATTCAGGATGACTCAAAGGACTTTGCAGAGAATGGGCAGGACCTACCACAAGCTGCTCTGCGCACATTGTGCATTCAAAGATTGCAGAAAATTTGTGTGGTACCAGACACACCAGTTTACTGACCAAACTGAACCGCACAACTCTGACTTGATGAACAGACAGAAAATTTAGAAGTGACACGAATGCCTTTCTGGGAATTCAAATTGGGAAAATATTATGACTGAAGAAATTTCCCAACAGCTTATAAAAGCCACTATGAAAATTACACGGTGATAAATTGATGCCAGTCACACAGGGTACGTTGGGATTTAACCTGGGAGCTGAAGGGGTTTGGCTCCATTCACATTCAGCTGGAACCGAATCAGTGCCTTTATGCACAGTTGGCCCTGTGAAGAGAGCCTCGGCTTCCAACCGCGCCAACTGTACCGAGCGGAAAAGCTTCGCTCCGAATGAAGCAACCTGTCGCGCATATCAAGGCGGGACGTCCTGACCATCTGCGGACCTCGCGTCCTTCGCAGGGCCGAGTCTGGGACCGGTGTTCTCCCGAGACCCGGACGACACTCAACACGAATGGCCGTGTTTGCAGAGTGCAGCTGCAGAGCGAGCTTCTCTTCTTTGTAAGGAGCCCGTGAAGCATGGAATGGCACCGAGAGGACCCGTTTGTTCCCATCCTTTTCAACAACACAATGGGTTAAATTCACTGCTAATGTTGTACCAATACAAACGCTCAGATGTACAAACTGGGGCTCGTGGAAGTCAAGAAAATGTTCTGTTGTGAAGGCTTGCTCTGCGATCACTGTGAAACAAACTGCGTTGTTTGAATTCGGTTGAGCACCGGGCTGGGCCCTGAGACTTCGAGATGAATATCATGAAAAGAAGTTGACCTGGAAATGACTGAAACCATGACACACTTGGGAGACATGCAGCTGTAAACTGGCTTTTCCTTGTTCTCTTGTGCTCAAAAGGAACAAGAAGTGCAGTTCAGTCCCTTGCAAGATTGCAAAATACGACAATGAAGAGGAAGAAACAACACAACAACAGCTCTCGTGGAAACTTCTGAATTGTTTCTCGTTCTGGGTGGTTCGCTTGGTGGTCGCAAAAGTTGCATGTGCACTGTGTTACCCGATTAGGACTTTGATAGCCTGCTCTGCTTCTGAAAATGTTTGCAGGTGCATTGGGCATCTGAAGAAGAGGAAGGTTGATGTCCCCGAAAGTCTCAAAACTGTGGGGAGACTGGTGGAGCTCATATTTCTGAAGCGACGTGGATATCTGGCGATGCAACACACAGTGGACTCCGGAAAAGGAGCTATTACTCATCAAGATCACTGCGGGTTGCAAACTAGAGCCAGGATAACCCATTGCGAAGAAGCAACAAATGCGTCTTCCCAGACACAAATCCACAGAACACAGAAACAAAAGCGTTTTTTCGAAGCAACCAAGTCGTTTGAACTCGTGCAGCGGGATATTATTCACAACGGCAGCGTTTCCTGTCCAGATTCTGGACCAAGAATGAAAAGCAGTTGGATGAATTCGTTACCGCTGTTTCAAGCAGCACGTAGACCACCAAATGAAACAAAGTACGAGGACCCGGTCAGCCCAGTCCGTTCGAGAAAATCCCCAGAATTAACTGAAGTGGCCTAATTCAGTGACACTTCTCCTGAGAAAGCCTCAATTGTGTGAGAACAATCTGCGTCAGGTTCCATAAAACCACAATTAAGCGCCGCCCAGTGGAAAGTCGTTCAGACCAATCAAACTCGCACTGTCGTCTGGACTGAGAAAACCCACAGTCGCCCCCTGGACCCAAGGATACTCCTTGGTAATCAAATCTGGAGTGTACCAAACAGAACCTCTCTCCGTTGAGGCCGTTCGTGGTTTATTTCTCTCTCCCAAACATGTATTCAGCAACAAAGTGAATATTCCTCCAAAGTTACAAGCCTAATCCGCTGGCAGTAATATGGATTGATGTCATTTCTCAAGCGAAGCAGCGGAGACAGAACAATCAGACGCGGTGTTTTGACGCCCGTTAATCCTGATTTGTGGTCTTGTGTACCATTTGCATTCCGATCACCTGATATTCATTGAGTGGAAAAGGAAGAACGGGACAAAGCGACTCATAAATTTGGCAGCTTGAAACGAATGGTTCAGTTGTCGATGTGTTTGTTGTTCAGCTGTCGATAACAAACTTCCACAAGAACAGAAATGCCTGAGCAGCAAAGAAAACTGTTTGAATCAGTTGCTTCTTCAGTTGGGCTGAGATTTTGAGGCCAAGTGACTTGAGCGTCACAGAGACACGGATCTGTTGTGTGAAAACAACTGGAGCCTCCGCTTCCCTTTCTCGACAATCAGATGTAGAAACGGATTGACTTTAACGCCAACTGTTGCGGGTCTCTGGATTTACTTTCTCCGGGAAACGCGTGGCAGCCGTCAATTCCGTGGAGAGTGTTCGATAGCCATCTTTCTGCGAACGTCATTTGGCCGGTTTTACCTTCGCCCATTTCAGTGAGGAAGCAGCAGTGCGCACTCACGAACAGCGGATATGTGAATAAAATATTCTCTGTGAGGGTGGGAGCCTTTGGCTCTGGGGCAAAGGTCTCAGGATAAGACCAGAAAGAAACTTCCACGGTTTTCCAAGTTCTGAAAAGTGTTGTCCTGAGACAATTTATCTTCTTCTCTCGATTGTTTCTGTTTCGGATTCTGTTTTGAATGAAGGTCAAATGAGCATCGAGTGCCTTGGGACCAAAACAACTCCAGCCTCAAACGATGAAGAGCAAACAGCGGTGCCATCGTCCCACAAAATCCACCAGAGGCAGCAACGAATTCTCATTTTCAGACGAATTGCACAATTGATTAAAGTCAGCTCGTGTGGATCTCTGCAGGGTGATATAAAATAACAACTGCGTCATTCAGCTTCTGGTTGAAATTCCATCCTGTGCAGTTGGGTTCTTCCAACACAACAGAGAAATGAAGTATGCGTGAAAAAGATGTCTCTTTGAAGACGATTTCAACAAAACCGCTGTTGTTTGGTTCGCCATTTCTTTCAAACGCTTTTGGCTAAATCACTGAACGTGAAAGATTCCAAGGCTGGAGGGAAACCCCTGGTGATCGGCCAAGCTGGTGACAACCTCACAGTTTCGCGCACCACAAATGTAGTGGTATTACCAGTGAGCAAAAGGCACCGTACAACATGCTGAAATAGAATTGGAAAGAATGGAAGGAAATCTGGAACGTTGGGTAAAAGAGCCTGGGAACGCATTGTGTTGACACAGGAACAAATACGGAAAAGCAGATCTCATTGACTTCCAAGCAAAACACCAAACTGCAGGTTCTACCATCTATCAATGTGCGCTGTCAGAGACTGGCCTCAGAACCATTTATTCTTTGCGGAAACATTTCTGTGGACCGCGAAGGAACCCCGGGGGTTCCTCGTTTGCCATCTGAACCAGGTGAATAATCATGATGCATACGCGTGGATTGGAACAACATCGTTCTGTTAAAATTCTTTTGATAAGTTTGCTCCAAGCAGAAGGTGTGTCGTGATGCATCATGCGAATGCGACAGGATCCACAACCTACGACGTTTGTTTCGGCGTCGGCAACTTGGGTGCTTTGAGTCAACAAAATTTCTGATTTGCTGAATCGTTCCGTGCTTCTGCGCTTGATAATTTGTCTGAAGCTGCTTCAGCAACAAGACAAGAATTTCAACTTGAAGTGACCTGTTGAATGATGGACAGAATCCCAAAGGAAATCAGTCATGGCTCAATACAGAGAAATTAACATCTCCAAATCTCAATCCGTCAAGTAATAATCACTGCTGAAGATCAAAGGACGAACCCTGCAGAAGATCAAACAGTTGTCACGCGGGAATTGAGCTGAGACAAGATATCGGGCATCCGTTTCTTAAACTTGCGTGAACTTGATTCTGAGAGGAAGTCTCATGCAGTCTGATCAAGTGAACTTTCACTTGTCGAATGAAACATCGCAGTCAAAACTTTGTCTTCAAAAGGAAAACTTTAGTTGTTGGTCTGTTTGTTTCTTAGCGGTGCAGTTCCAAATCGTCATCCAGAATCGGTACAAATTGAACAAGAAGTTCCGAAAGATCTGCCCGCCCGGAACGCAGGCCATCGAGGCTGCGAACGACATCGAAAACCTCGAGCAGAAATCTCTCCATCAACAAGCCAAGGTGAAACAAAAAGACGGCAACTCTCGACTCAATTAAAAGACAGAAATCAACTGAAATTCCCTGTATTCGTTAGAAATTTGATCAGACATTTCGAAAATGTGAACCTTGAAACAAATTTCAAACCTGTGTTCTTTGCTCCGCGCTTGGCAGCTCGCGGCGGACGCGGAGAACGATGACAACATCGCGGAGCAGCGACGGCAACACGGAAAGAGGGTGCGCTACGGCGAAGTCGTGCAGGTGAACAATCCGACACTGGGCCGTGGGCTCTTGCAAAATGAAATGAACAGGACCGCCACCGATTGTAGTGTTTGAAGACCTGCTGAGACCTTTTCAAATGTCCGATTGGATAAAACTTTCTGAAGTTTTTGGTGTGTTTTTTTTTCAGCTCAAACATGTGTTCACGTCCAAGTTCATTCACGTCAGCACGACGCAGACGTCAAGGAGGGACAAGAACAACATGCTGGTGAGTCCGATGTGAGGTGATTGATGCCAGTTGTACTCAGCTGTGGTGACAGGGGGAGCAGAAGGCGAAGAAGACTCCAGAAGACTCCAGGGGGATGTCTGGCATGGTGTGAAACGTGAAATAGATGTATCTGAAACAGGCAATGTCTCCTCTTGGAATCATCACTGTCATACTGAGGCACTTCCAGCTCTCAAGTCAGATAATTTTGCCTGAAACTAACAAATATGAGATAATTTTCCCATTGTCAGCGAAAACCAAGGATGGATTGACCCTTGAAAAAGTCGCGTTGTGATTCATTTTTAAGCGTGGTCCCGAAGGGTGTTTGTTACCACACGCTTAGTGTAATCACCATCAGTCTGTATGTCTGTCCATCCGTATGTGTAAAGTGGGTCTAACTGGGGGGG
>JAAUXT010071753.1_pt1 | contig 11252 bp, 18 predicted proteins | sample 7278171 | NCBI WGS metagenome assembly JAAUXT01 (sample SAMN14350112, study PRJNA611818) | marine sediment metagenome | isolation source: surface marine sediment (1.8m) | place: French Polynesia: Moorea | collected 2018-08 | reverse complement strand
TGTGTGAAACACGCCTTGTACAGCGACGCCCCCTGTGTGAAACACGCCTTGTACAGGGATGCCCCCTGTGTGAAACACGCCTTGTACAGGGATGCCCCCTGTGTGAAACAGGCCTTGTACAGTGACGCGCCCTGTGTGAAACACGCCTGAGCGCCCTCACACCACACACGGCTGTATCTACAACAGTCCGCACTGTGTGAGCGACGGCATCGATCAGCCGTCGATACTCGCGTCACCGGAGACGCCGCGTCGCGAGTCGTGACGTCATCACAGCGCCGTGTGGGGCAGGTGTGTGTATTATGAATGAACCGAGTTTCCAGGAAGAGACACACGTGGGTGGATCAATTGGTGCACATTACGGAGAAACATCAGCTTCACTGTCTATTCTTGGCTGTGTCACTGTTGTTCTGGAGGCGGATTCATACTGGATGCGTTATGCTCTTAAATGCCCAAGTGAATGGACTCTGTCACTGATTTGGAACACAGTGCCCACTGACATGACACGGGACAGGATGATGGGACGGGACAGGACGGGAATGGGAGGCATGGGGTGGGGGAGAGAGCGGGGTGGAGTAGAGAGGTAGTGGAGGGGCGGGAGAAGACAGGACAGGGGGACGTGACAGGAAGCGTCACACACCCATCCAAACTGCGAGCACCGACGCAGAAGAAACAGTCCAACAGTTTGATCTTCAATTGTTGTTTGTTGTTGTTGTGGCCCCATCAACCAACGAACAAAGGACTGTCCCCACAAACACAACAGCGTCTACACACGTCACCGAACCCGCAGATCCATTCCCGGAACCTCACACTGTCATTGGCCACACAGTGAGACGCTGCTCCACGTCAACATGGTGAGTGCAGGGAGTTCAACTGCACTGGTACCCCTGTCCCTATCCTTTCTCAGAGACAGAGCGTGTTCGATTTTCACGCGAGTCCTTTCATCAGCCAGACGCACCAGTGTTCGATTTACCCCTGAACCATCAGTGAGTGCGAACGGCTCGCGATTCATTCGGTGCGAAGAAACGAACACGCCCAATTTCTTCGGTGCGAAGAAACAAACACGCCCACATTTCCTACTCACTTTTCTGGTTTCAAGTCTCTGTAGATGATTCCTAGTTGATGTAAGTGGTCTAATCCTAACGCTAACTCGGCCAAGTAGAACTTGACGTCCTCTTCTGTGAACATCACCTGAAAACAAAACAAGAACACTGACAATGTGGACACGCGTCTGGAACGAGAGACGGGGGCCGAGTTCGTCAAGCGTTGCGACGCGGGTCACTGGGCGGGCACTGCGTCGCTGGATGCGTCAAGCGTTGCCGACGTTGCGTCGCAGGGGACGCAGCGTCCACTGTGCAGGGACGCAACGCGTGACGCATCCACAAGTGATATTTCGTCCTGTGTCCGGGTTTCGGCTGCACTCAATGCGGAAGAAACTTGGCACCTCGGAACCTGGTTGAGAATTGAATTTTTCACGTCAGGATGACCTTTTTCTCTGCACGTTTCCTGTCTTAGGATCTTCCCCCGAAGTTTGCGTTCAGCCTCGAATCCAACACGGGTGGCGCCACGTGTTTCGCATTGAATTTGACACATTGATTTTTGGCACAACGAAACACAAACACAACTCAACCAGAAACTGACTGAAACTCGAATTGTACACTTTTCTCCAACCCATCAACAGACACTGAGAGGCCCACACACCGGCCTGGCAGTGCTGAAAAATCACCGCAGAGGGGTCGATCCAGGGGGCGGACCAAGCCCTTGGCCTCAGGAACACCATATAATACCCACCATCACGTAACACGTGACAGGCACCAAAGTTCGTTTCCTGTCTGCCCACTCTGCTGAGGTCACGGGCAGAAGGGGGCGTGGCGGTCCCACAACTGCGCGCGCACACACACACGCACACACACACACACACACACACACACAGAGTCTGAACAGTGCTGCCCTCACAGCCACTTCCCACAGCACAAATCTCTGCACTCGAGATAAGGAAGTCATCAACGACAGAAGAGGCCCAACATTCACAAGGACTGCAATTCACACTCAAGTGCTGTTTGCTCTGTTGTCCCTCTGTAGATAAGAGCGTCAGATAAGCTCAGGGACAGAAGCAGGATTCAGTCGAGAAGCCTTTCAGAGGAGAGGCCTCAACGCTTCAACATGTCTGCTCAATCAACACGACTTCAGGTCTTGCACAAGGGCGCGAAGCCAAGGTGAAGTGGAGTTTTTTCAAAGGTCTGCCCCCCCTCCACACCTCTGGATGAAGCCGGAACTACTTGCTCACCTCCTTCGATAACCGCGTGAAGAGGTCACCTCCGCGCAGGAATTCAAGTATCAGGTACAACTTCCCCTCTGTCTGGAAGGCTGAAAGAGAAAACAGCGTTCATGTACAGTGGCCTGTGCAACACTGGGTAGGGTTTGTGATGCGTTGCTCATCTGCCAGTGGACGTCACGTCGCTGGTTCGCCCTGACGCCCGTTGGCCTGGAAACAGGGATCACGCTTGACGCGTCACGCATGCGCCGGACGAGTGTAGCGTGTCAGTTCCTGGCACCCGGTGACGCTTGGGCACGACGCATCCAGAGCCGGACAGGCCCACTCAACACAAAACATTTTCGAGTTCCACCCTGGATCAGTAACGGTGCACAAAGGAGAACGCCAGGGGCCTGTTGACTGCAGGACATAATGCGTCCCGTACGACCTCCCCTACTGGTCTCAACGCACAGCATACCACTGAACGGGGGTCTGCGTCACCCGACAGAACTGTCACGTGACATCAACTCCATGGCGTGCGCCCAGTGGATTTACGACAGAAACGCGTCTGGACTTGGGAAATCTACACCGCGCCTCCGGTCTAGAATCCCAACTGGAGTCGACAGAATTGTGTCTCGCGTCTCTCAAATTACTAATTGTCGTATCACGTGACGACACGGTGCCAGACGTTTTCCTGTTGCGAAAACGAACGCTTCTGTCCCGATAAGCGGACATGAAGGGGTGGTCCTCTCACCACGGTTTAACTTGACAACAAAGGGGTGGTCCTCTTACCACTGTGTAACTTGACAATGAAGGGGTGGTCCTCTCACTACAGTCGGGGTGGTCCTCTTACCACAGTGTTATGTTTGATGAAGGGGTGGTCCTCTTACCATAGTGTAACTTGACAATGAAGGGGTGGTCCACCAGCGCTAAGATGTCTCTCTCCATCTTCGTTCTCACTCGATCCCGCACTGAAAAACGAACAAACCCAACGAAGCTCAATCTGTTGTTCAGAAAGGGAAGGAAACGGCACTGAGAACGTTCGTTTGCACCCGGAACGCACCGCACATCATTTCGCAGTGGAAGCGCTGTGGTGTCATCGGGATGCAAATCGAACACGTCAAAACGCAGTTTTCAAGACATAACAGCGTGTCTTGCACAGGACGCGTCGTGCACTGTTGGCGTTACGTCACAAGCGACAACGCAGCGCCCAGTGACCGACAGCAGAAAGCAACGAATGACGCGTCCACTGTGGACCCCGCAGAGCTAAGAACACAAGCAGTGACAAAACCTCCCCTTCCCTTGCGCACTGCCGCCCCCCAACTTCAACACTTCATTCATTTGCGCGTCGTCCTGACAACAAGTTTCCATGGCGACTGTTGTCACCTTCCCGCTGGCGCCACAACTTATCACGCCACCTTCGTTCGCACATCGCTGTCACACATTGTTCTTCCTTGGGAACATTTTTGTGGCCAGTACACGCTCGCAGCCTCGCAACACGCTGATACCTTCACACAGGCTTGCACACACACACACACACACACACACACACACACACACACACACGCGCGCGCGCGCGCATCTTTCCCCAGTCGCCCCACAATCCCCTGACACACCCACCTCCACTGCCTTCCTTCCAGACGCCCCACCCCAAATGGCCAGTGCCCAAATGTCAAGACCTTCCTTTCTCACGTGATCCAGTCCCACCCGCCCCGGGGAATCGTTCTCCCCTTCCTTACCAAGGCACACCCCACCTCCCCAATGCCCACCCCACCCCCGCGGGTCCCCTGCCCCCCCCCCCTCTGCGTAGATTGTCCTGTTCCCCCCAGTGCCACCCCGCCCCCACGGGTCGTCCTTGTCAAATCTTCACAGCGCTGACAACGATCAATGGGCGGTGAGTGGTGGGGGTGGGTCGCGTGCGTCATCACCACTCGAACGACTCGGGCCACTGCGCAGGCGCCGCAGCTCCAATCTCCCGCCATTCACTTCAATCTCCCGCCACTCCGATTTCCCGCCACTCACTCACCGTACAAATCTCCCAAGGACACGCGCACTGAAGTCTCGAGCAATCGACGTCAATGCGAGCATTCAATACGAGATTGAGATTGACGTACCCGGTTGAAAGTACAGCTTCCTGGCCCAGGCCCAGGAGATGAAATTCACCGGAACATTTCAAAATTTCCATTCGGGTGGTACCCACTCACACACACGCACCTTTGAGCGTGGCCTTCTTGAGAACCCTCATGGCGTACAGTGTACCCGCGTCTTCCCTCTCACTCTCCTCAGACCCACCACACGCGCACGCATACCCACACGCACACGCACGCACCTTTGAGCGTGGCCTTCTTGAGAACCTTCATGGCGTACAGCGTTCCCGCGTCCTCCCCGGAGATCTTCCGCACCAGGAACACCTGCAACAACCACGTGTACAGCTCAGTCAGCATGTCAACACACGCACGTATACCCACACACACACGCACACCTTCACCTTACACGGCAAACACGCGTACACCTCAGTCAGCACGTTAAGATACAGACACACACATACAGACACATACACACACACACACACACACACACATATCCCCTGCAGCGACAAACCCACGTGTACAGGGCAGTCAGCAGATAACACACATACACACACCCACGCACGCAGACCTTCACCTGCAACAACCACGTGTACGAGGCATGTTTTTTATCTTCCCGTTGTTTCGCCGATGGAGTCACGAATTTGCCATGTTTTTTTGCAAAACTTTTAATGATGCCAACAAACATGCCAATGCTACCAACAAGAACAAGATCAACCTGCCCAAAGTTATTTCTCATGCACAAAAAAAAGTTACAAAATGGTTCAACAAGGTAGTTTGGCGAATCAAATTTCACAGTTTCTTGTCTGAATGTGGGTGTGTCCTTTCAGTTTTCCTCTGCTTCTGAGAGTTTTTCAACCACAAAATGGTCCACCTCCACTTGAGATTCTTCAAATGTATTGCTACCACAGACAAACATGGTCCAAATCTGAGAAGTCACACAGCTGGAATCGCCATGTTGTGAGTGGTGACATCATTCGTACAGCTCAGTCAGCATTTTGAAACTAGTCTCACAGCTTTTGAAATTGCACCGTGGTATTCCTGCACTTGGGTTAATTGCTGTACTTTCCTGCACAATTGCAGTTTGCAGAACAAATAGATCTAAATTTCATTTCATTGCCGGTGTTCTTGTTCAGTCCACATTTTCTGCTCACAACTGAAAATCGTGACTTTTTGTCCAACTCTTTTGAAATATGAAGGGAAAGACAGAACCGAACTTTGTTGACCTAAATGACCGCACACACACACACATGCACCCACACACACACACACACACACATGCACCCACACACATGACTAGCAACAACATTTTGAGCAAGACACGTTTAAACTCATGCGGGATACAAAAATAAACACACACACACACACACACACACAACCAGTCCAAGACGACTTTTCCGTCAATACCAATATTCCAGCGTCCCTCATGACCCCACTGCACCCGCTGATGAGAACTGACGACGCTGTGCTCACAAGGCAAATCTGCCCATGCCTCGCTCACACAGAGGGTCCCCCTCCCCGCTGTGCTATTTCTGTCCCTCCTGTTTGCGTAGGAAGCTTTTTTTACTGCAGCAGATGCTCCAGTCTGGGAGGGTCTCATCGACTGTTGTTTTGCAATGCGTCTTTTGTTGCTCAAAGCGGAACAAATGAGACGAGTGAGCCAAGGTCGAGTGACACGTGATTTGACGTGACGCGTGTGACGTCAGCGTCACGTTTTGGGTCCAGTGTGTGAGTGTCGGTTGACACCACGGTGGTTATGATCGTGCAGTCTTCCGGCGTGTGAGAGTGTTGGGAGTCAACACAACTGTGACAGTCTTCTGCTGCCGTCAGTGAACTTCTCATCCTTCACGCCTGAGGCTCTGGTTGCATTGATCGGACAGACCTGCACGAAACCCCACCAGTCTGTGAACCAGACTGAGAGAAGCTGCCCTGTACCACATCCCCTCTCAGCAGACAGGAAGCGGGAGGAGGGAAGGAACTGAGGGAGGAGTGCTGAGATTTTCTCACCAGGCACCCAAGGACCACAGCTCCACTGTGTTTGTGTTTGTGTGTGTGTGTGTGAGAGAGAGAGAGAGAGAGAGAGAGAAAGAGAGAGAGACACAGAGAGAGATTTGTGCCTCCCTTTGGAACCAGACTGAGAGGAGCTCCCCTGCACTCAGTCTCCCACTTGTCGACATCGCAGACAGGGAGGGAGGAGGGAGGGGGCTGCTATTTCGGGAGCGCCGCGCTTCAATCCGTCTCCTCGGCTCAAGAGCAGCTGCCATCACAACACGCACTGCGGGCGCCGCCGACACTCAGCGTCTCCATGGACCTGCAACGCCGTCCCTGGCAACGCAGGGCCCTGGATACGTGGTTTGTAGTGACGTCATGCACACCGTCACAATGGGTGCGTCAAATGGTGTGTGTGTGTGTGTGTGTGTGTGTGTGTGTGTGTGACACACGCGTGCAGCGCCGCCCTTGTCAGCTCAGGCCCCTGGACGCGTCGTGCGTACGACGCAGCGTGAAACAGGCCTGATACAAGTCTCGCCAACGGGATGCACGCCTGTTCAACAGGTGGGTGCGTCAGTGGCGTCAAGTCAACTCAAGGACGCAGCGTCAATTTGACGTGGAACAGGGACACAGCGTGACTGGCCTGGCGCTCATCCTTTACACAGTGCAAACACCGTGCGTTACGTTCCTGTGCAGCCTCAGCCAATCAGAGGCCCAGAGTCAGACGCAATGCGTGACACATCGTGGGACGTGTCAATTCTTCACTGGGAGCTGCGCGTTCTCTTCTACGCCGTCCACGTGGCCACGTCACACCGGAAATCACGTGTCATTGACTTCCGGTTCGTGTAAACGAGTGGCGCGTCACGCGAGGTGCGCGAAGGACGGCATCAGGCCTGTTGGTTTCGGTGACGTATGAACTGCGTCGGAATCCACTCACGCCTTGTCATGCAACGAGTCCCAAGAGAAGCTCACGCAACCCGTTCGCACATTTTGTACTGTGCTCTCTCCTCGAAGCCAACGGATACTGAAACCGCAGCTGACAAACACACGCACATACACACACACTGTCTGTCTGTCTGTCTGTCTGTCTCACACACACTCATTCTATCTCACACCCCCACTCATTCTCAGCTCTGTAAAAACACGCACACACCCATTTTCCAAGGAGTGCAGTCCCACCAGCGTGAGCAGTTTCAGGTCTGACTCCGCACGCACACACACACCGCGCACCCTCACACACACACACACACACACACACACACAAGCTCGAGCGAGGGGGGCGCGAACACACACACCCACCTGTGTACACACACACACACACACACACACACACACACACACGTACCTTGCCGAAGGAGCCCTGTCCCAGCACCTTGAGCAGCTCGAAGTGAGAGGGCGACACCTTCTCCTTGGTTCGCGTCACGTCCGTCACCTCGATCTCCGCCTGACCTTCATCGTTGTCGTTCTGCAACACACAACACGTGACAAGGTCAATGAGGTCAATGATGGCGTCCGTCCACGTGCTTCCGGTCGGAAACCACGTGCGTCGGGCGTCTGTGGTGATGGTTCTTCCAGTCAGCTGGTGCAGTGAGCGTTCCATTCGTTGGCGTGATTTCACACTGGATGCGACAAAGAATGAGGCAGTTTCACACTGGGTGACGCGCAGTCGTTATGTTTGACGTTGGTGTCAAATTTTAACATTGAACCCTGTGGTGGAATTTTTGACGTCAACGCAAAAACAACTGCGCGTCACCCAATGTGAAACCCCATTGAACGTGTTCTTCGCAATGCAACGCTCTTGAACTTGATTGGTAACGATTCCTACGATGCCTCTCGTACAAGGCCGCACCGCCCACTGCTCTGTCGTGGGACCGAGGACCCTCTCCGTCCCACAACTGCAATTGCAGGCAAGGCAGACGACCCTGCACACCGTCAGCTGGTCTGGGCTATCGCAACGCGGACTGTGACCTGCAGTGTCTGGTCCTGTCAGCGTCTGCTATTCTGGAAGCCCATTGGATTCGACACAGTCCCCCTTGTCTGGGTTGGACAGACGAGGACTTTTGAGAAGCATTAACTTCACGCTGTGAGGCAAAGAGCCTCCTCCTCCTCCTGGAGCCAGGACACGTGAGAGTTTGCCAACAAATACAGAGATACAGCAGTGTTGCCTTTCTATGCGAGTTGACAGGTCTTGGGCTTTGTTTTCACACAGGACACTTCTTGCGTCGCGTCCATAGAAACGTCAATAGAGAGTTTGAGCAACGCGTCCCGTACATGCACGTGCTCACTGCTTTCTCCTGGCACAGAATTTGACGTCACGCGGCGCTTCGCTGAAACGCTCTGTCAGGCCTTACGACGTCACTTGCCACGCAGCGCCCTCTTACGAAACGCTGCGTGGCGCAGACAGTGGAAAACTGCTCCCTGGTGGCACGAATAGCAAAAAGGCTGCGATACAGCGTTCATTGACTTGTGCAGGAACGCAATGCACGACGCACCCTGTGTGATATACGCCCCAGAGCCCACTCGGCCCGAGAAACCTGGATCCGGTCCAACTCCTGCGTACGCACACGCGCACCCAGCGTGAGTGCACTCACTGCTTGCAACATTTGTGGCTCTTGTAAAATGTACAACAAAACGTGCAAGTGCTTGTCTGTGGCTCTTTGCCTGTGTGTGTGTGTGTGTGTGTGTGTGTGTGTGTGTGTGTGTGTGTGTGTGTGTGTGTCTCGCCTTGTACTCGAGTATTTTTCTGCACCTCAAGCATCAAAGGCTGGGACTATTGCTCACACCGGAAGTACTTCACACCGGAAGTGCTCCAAATCGGAAGTCTCCGTCAAGTCAGACTGAAGAGTTCCACTCAACGCACTTCACTGACCAATAGACGTTGGATGAGGTTCAAAGAGCCACATGGCGGGTACACAAGTGGAGTTGACGTCAAACGTGCACGAAGCTTCAATTCACAGGTGTGAATCTGGTGTGAAAAACTGAGCCAGTCCAGTGGATCTGCCTTGTTATGAAGAATGGATCCAAATCCAGTGGTGAGAGCCACCTGATGATTTCCATGTCAGCAGCTGCTCTTGGTGCTGTTCAATTTGCTGATCCGGATCGCTGTTTCCAATCGACAGCAATGCAATCCGTTTTGCAATCTGTCTCATTTGTAGATTGCTACGAATCGATCTGGACCGGTAAAACGGCGTTCTGTTTGTCCCAATCCACGGTGATCCGGATCGGCAGATCGCTCAAATCGAACAGCACCCGTGAAACAGAGTGAACGTCACAAGACGGGTCTCCACGCAACACAATACGGGGATTGCGCAACGACGTTTCTCTGAACGTCACATCAACACCAACGTTGCGTAGTGTGTGGTAATTGGCCTGTGCCATGGAAACTGCACAACATCACCAATTTGTGTGCTTTTCTCCACGTTGGCGTTGGCGCCACGTGCATTCGAGGGCCGCGCGTAATCTCCCGGATGCCTCCCACAAAACCTTCACTTCCGTTTCACAAGAAGATTCTGAAGAGACGACGAGAATTTTGATTGGTTTCATTCGTTTTATGTCTTTATGAAGGCTGAGTCAAGCACAGCTGGGTGGCGTATGACACTGATCCCTTTGTGGGAGTTGCGTCATGTCAGTTTAAAGGCTTCCTTCCTGCTTGTCCGCGCACGCTAAGTCTTGTGTTGTCGCGTTCATTGACGTCACGTTCACAGCCTCACGTCCTTGTACGTCCAGCGTTCGTCGTCTTTTGGAACGCACTGTTTCTACGGCGTTTCCAATGCGAAACGTTGGGTTTGTCACACACAGGTCAGTCCAGGAACCCTGGGAGGCTGCTCGCCACCCCCCGGCACCCCACACCCCCTGCCTACCCCCCTCCTCACCCGCTTCCTACACGCCCTCATTGCTCTTGCCCTGTCTCCTACTTGTGTCATGCCACGCCACCCCACCAGGCAACATTGCCCTGCCCCTCCCACCTACCATCGTCCCGTTCCCACTGCCACACCACACTGCTCTCAACCTGCCCTGCCACACCCCACCATCCCCACCTCGCCCACTAACACCCCACCCTGCCCACCAACACCCAACCCACCCTGGCCACCAACACCCACACCACTCTGCCCACCAACACACCACCGTGCCCACCACCCAGCGCGGCCACTAACATCCCATCCCGTCCAACACCCCACCCCACCAACACCCCACCTCGCCCACCCGCACCCCACCCCACCCACCGACACACTCACCTGGAGTTTGGAGGAGAAGAAGCTCCTCCCGACGGGTTTGGCGCGAAACATGAGCGTCGGCGACAGAATGCGCCGGAAGCGCGTCGTCTGCTTCATCCTGATTGGCGGCTCCACTGCGCAAGTCACAACCTGGTTCCCGCGCGCGCGTCCTCACGTGTCACTCAATCAACCAATCACAGGTCCGCACTAGAAAATCTGTCAACTTTTCCAGCACACTTCACCAGAATCCACAATTCAAGTCCAATTCTCTTCAATAGTGGTACCTCCAGGCACAAGACAATTGTTTCAAGTGGTTCAATCCTTTGTTCTTCAAGGCACAGTGATTCTTCAGTCTCTGCCCGCCTCCGCTTGTCTTCTCCACTCCAACCCTCTTATTCAGCAGCTTCACTCTTCAATTGTCTCCAATTTCCCATTCAGAAAAAGTTCCAGTGTCTCAAAATAGTCCGGCCTGTTGTTAGAGTGGTATTCAGTTCCTCAGGTCTGTTTCACACAGGATGCGTCAGCGTCGTAAAGTTGATGGACGCTGCGTTTCAAGTGACGTCACTTTCGACGCAGCGTCCACTGACCTTTTCAAGGTGACTTCATATAGAGCTTGTTGCGTTCTGCGTTTTGCGGCAAAATGTCGGGTGGCATCAAAATTTAACATGACGCCCAATGTGACGCAGGTAGCTTGCCGCAGATAAACGCTGG
>JAAUXT010001133.1_pt1 | contig 11252 bp, 7 predicted proteins | sample 7278171 | NCBI WGS metagenome assembly JAAUXT01 (sample SAMN14350112, study PRJNA611818) | marine sediment metagenome | isolation source: surface marine sediment (1.8m) | place: French Polynesia: Moorea | collected 2018-08 | reverse complement strand
GTTGTTAGAAGTGTGTATATACATGCATGTACAAGTGTATCAGCTTTACTTTTCCTTGTTGAGGGAAAGAAAGAAATGTGTGGCCTTGGCAGTGAGAAACTGTAATCTTACTTTAAATTCTTGAAGGCATTTGAATCGATTTGTTACCTCGTAAAGGCTCTGGCGAAAGGAACTTAGGATTATTTCAAAATGAATGATGCAGACTGCCAGCAATTTGTGCCATTGTGAATACGCATGCAACGATTTCATAGATAGTTCCCTTCCTTGCATGATACTTGCATGATTCCTTTTTTGAAATAAAATGTAAACTAGAATTTGCTATTTTTCTGTGTCGTCGGACACATCAGCACGACATCGAACACAAAGGCAATAATGGATAGAAATGCATGATATCAAACGGATAAAATTGATGTCAGAATAACTTGCATGATATCGAACAGACAAAATGCGTTTGCCATTAACGGATACCCTTAAGAAAACATTACGTTACAATGGCTAAACATATCATTTTGCATTGCAACGTAATGGTACAAATGCATAAGACGCGTTTTGTTGTAATGGAACTTAATGTTAACGTTACCGGGTAATGTTTCAAAAACGCGACACTTTTGGCGTTACAAGTAACGTTTCCGTTTCCGTTTTCGGAGTGACAGTGTATCAGGTGGAAACAACTTTTTGCTTAACTTGCGAACTGATCATGATATTTACCGTTGAAATTCAAGTATTTGCGAAGTCATGTGCACCCCGTGAACAAAACCACTGAAACGGACCAATGGGAATGAGCCCGATTCTGACTGAATCGACTCGTCCGTTGTTTCACACAATTCGTCGTCTTGGAAAATTCCGTCGTGACATCAGAGCAACGCGTGCATGCTGTATAACAAGACAGTCTCTCGAATCGTCTGCCAGCCGCGCATGAGTACAACACCTCTTCATCAGCAAGGGTTTGGCTATGCCACAGCCTTTGCCTTGGGTCATGATGTTTTGACAGAAACACATTGTAGTCCACGCTTCAGAGGGACAGCAACCGCAACAACAGCAGCAACAGCAGCAGCAGCAGCTGGCCATCTGTCCGGACAGCCCTGCTCGTCCGATAGAGTGTCCACAAGGCTCCGTCATTGACATCATAAAAGCGACGACAGGTCTCACTCCCCAGATTCCCGGTGGAGCTTGGTACCAGAGACAATGTCCTGCTGACCGCTGGGAGCGCTGTGAGCAAGAAATGCCTTTTCCCAGGTGGGACATTTTTCGCAGCTGTCACTGAGAGAAAGAAAGCCCTGCAAGGCTTGGCATGTCTGGAGGTAAACACGGAGGTAGCCTTCTGCGTATTTCAGTTGTCAGGGAGACCGGAGCTGTGAGGTTACATGGGAAGACGATGTGTTGTTACGTTGCGGGGACGGGCGGCGGACCATGATCAACATCACCTACTCTTGCTACGTACACGTGTGAGTACACCCCTCACATAAAGAACAATAACACCCGTGAGAATGTCTATGCGAGCTTGTGTTGTGCATGGGGGGGTCGGTTGGTCCACACTTCAATCCCAGCAGTGCCCCTCATGTGACTTACATTTCGTTCCAACTGCATGTTCTAGGGCGGGGGTTAGTTGGTTGTGTGTGTGTGGATGAGTCTGTAACAAGTCATTTCCAGTTCATCTCCAGCGAACGTTGTCGCCGATTGGCCCGACTCCTGTGAGGAGCGAAGGCGAGAGCACGGTGGACGTCCTGAGTCCCGGCTTCCCGTGCGAGGCGCCACTGCAGGCCTTCACCATGAACTGCCACATCACGTGAGTTCTGATGACAGCATCTTCAGCAGAACCTGCCAACTCGGCCGTTCTCAAGAAGTAGTATACCCTTTCGCTCTCTATTTTCTACCCAAGTCAGGATGAGCTGATGAATTTTCGAGGTCCATATCTGTTTATTTACTAGCTCAGGCTCAAAAATGAGTGCCCAAAATCCTCAGGTCGCATGAAAACGTCATTGATAGCTGTGCATGGTTGTGTCTAGAGTCGGTGAACTGCCTCACTTCCTTTTCCAGATCGAAGAACAACTCGAGTTTTCTTCCCCGGGTTCGAGTGAAGCTGCTGATGCTGGGCGACGCTGGGGCCAACTGTCTCAACAGCCTCGTGCTACGAGACTCGTCACGGCTGATTGCACAGCGATGTAACAATTATGGAGTTGTCAGCTACGACATTCTTTGTCAAGTTCAACAAACGGGCAGCCAACACGAAGGACAAACTCTGGATCCAAGTGACAGGTAAATCTGCACCCGGTTTACTTCCTTCTCCATTTGTTTCAGGATGAAAGCTTGTTGCCTTTATGAGACAGCAACTGAAGGATCCATGACCAAATGTTTTCTTGTTCCAGCGGCTGTACCTCTGTCGGTTTCGTGCAGGCTGGAAGGTGTGGCTGACGAATTGGCTATGGACCCTGAGGTGAGCATATTCTGCTGTTAGGACAAATCTCCTCATCACAGGGGTGAAACTGTCAAAGCGACTGCGAGTGAATAAAGCAATAAAAGGTATTCTGACAGTCAGTCACTCATTCTTTGTTCACCTGCTCTCACCAGACAGCGATTTTCAAGAGGTTTGCACATTGGTGACGCGCGATCTTTTTGTTGGGCTGACGTCAAAAATTCCTGGGTGGAAACCCGGTTGTGTTGCAATGGTTTGCAAAACCAGCAGCTGCCATCAATTAGCTTGTGGCTTCTTCAGCTACTTCTGGAGCAGTTTTCCGATGCTAAATCAGCAGGAGACGAAAAACAAGCACTTGAAACAATTTTGTGCAAACAGTGAGAGAAAAGGACAGTAACTGCGCGGCAGGTCTTGGATTCTCGCACATGTTGTCAGCCTTTTCTTTCAGAGACCGGCTCTTTGAATATCGCCAAATGAAAGGCAGAAACAGTGACAGTGACAAAGGCTTTTTCTTAGTTTTGCAACATTTGTTGTTCTTCTCCTTCAGTGTTCGCTCTTTGACACCGCCACTGCACCCCCGCCACCAATGGACTCGACAGAAGGAGACAGCAGCAACAGCACCACATCGTCCAACAACAACAGCAACAGCACTGAACCTTCCAACAACAACAGCAACAACACTCCACCTTCCAGCAACAACAACAAAAGCACTCCACCTTCCAGCAACAACAGCAAAAGCACTCCACCTTCCAGCAGCAACAGCAACAGCACTCCACCTTCCAGCAGCAACAGCAACAGCACTCCACCTTCCCCTGACCCTGGTGAGCATCGATGTTGCTGCAAAGGGTTTGCAAATCTTGGATCACGTCAGCTGAATCCAAGCCCCGAAGATCTTGTTTGTGCACAAAGGCAAAAACCAAACCTCGGAACTAGGAACATGAAAAACAAAGCATTCTCTCCAAACACGCCATTACATCATGAAGGATCCGGAGGATCTTGGGTTTTTCTGTTGCAGGATTTCCTGTTCGTGTGGCTGTGATGGTGGGTGCGGGGTCAGGCCTCCTCCTCCTCCTCCTCATCAGCCTCATCGTGCTCATCTGCTGCCTCAGGTTCAGTCTTCCGTGCTGTCACAAAGCTGGTTCTTTGCGTGTTTCTCTCAAGTTTCAGTTTTCACAAAGTTGAAGAAACATGCAGATTTTTTTCGGTTCTGTCCTCTCTGTTCTCACCATTTGTTGGCGCTGTTTCCCCAGGAACACTCTGTTGTTGTTGCAGGAGAACCAGGAAAAAGACTCACTCAGAGCCCGCTGTGGTGCCCGGCTTCTACCTGACCCTCCCTGACCCTGTCTTGCCCGAGCACATTGACCTTGACCTTCGCACCCGCGTCGACTCCACAGAGTATCTTGAGCCGGTCAGCTCGGGACTTTACGAAGAAATCCGAGAAAGTCATCCTCTGTCTGCTGACCAAAACCCTGAAGATTCAGCTGTTGATGACAACGCCTCAGTGATCTATGCAGACACTGCACCAGAGTGTGAGCCTCTGAGCAGGGCTGAGGATGAACCCAATGGAAATTACGCCAACGATGCTGCCACCCCAGGACCCAAAGGGTACGAGCCCACCCCAGGCATCATCTACGACACCCGGTACGAGCCCTCTGGCGCCTCACCTCGACCTACTCCAGGCACCACTGAAGACCCAGCAGCCGTCTATGAAGATACTCCAATTGGGTGAGAGGGTCTCGAGAGAGAGAAAAAATTACGCCAATATGGCGTCGCGGTGATTTGTTTGTGTGATGAACTTTGCTAAATTCACAATCAGCCTCTTCAGCTTTCACTGCCTTGATTTCATTGCTTGTCTGCCGGGGCACAGGCGTGATGTTGCGTCACGTCTCAACTTTTTGTGAAGTGCGTGGTAAATGATGGAAAGGTTCACACCATGCAAGCAGAGTGAAAAAAGATGTGGGTTCAGCAGCTATGATGACAGTTGTATCAAAGAACGCCTCCGTACGTACATGAAACCTTCACCAGTTCAAGAAACGCACTGTGTATGTTGTTTGTGACTTGTCAGTGCACATGTCCGTGGTTTGGACTGTGCATTCCCGTGGTCACTGACCCATGTTTGTTGACAAATAATTCAGATCATCATCACAACTCAAGGTCCAATGACACGTTCTTGAATTTCTGATATTTGTTAAGGCTGCAAGCTGCATTTCTGTTGACGATAAGGTGGTTGTACGAGGTTGTATCCAACCATTGTAAGAATTATCATGTTCACGATCTCCCTGGAAGGTCATGGGTGATTGATTCAAGACAACTGATTCCTTTCACGTTCTCAGTGCAGACTGGCCAATTGGCTTCACTGATGAACATGACAATTCTTACTATGGTTGGATAGAACCTCGTACCTTACAGAAGGATTCCTCGCATTGTAGAACCAAGTTCCCCATGCAGTGCCGTGACTCTGCCTGAGATACAACATTTTCTCTTTCCGTGCATTTGAAAGTGTTTGAGAGTTTGCTGAGTTGTTCGTCGTGTCTCTTGTTTGCTGCATGTCTCAGACATCAGCATTGTGTACAGTGGTGGATGTACTACAGTTTTCATGTGTTCACCAAATGTTCCAAAAGTATTAACTGCCTAACGCAATGCTCAATAACATGAAATTTTGTCAAGCTTGAAACTGCCAATAAACAATTGGGTGGAAGGAGATGGATGTTTTGTTTCTGATGGAAAGACACGGACGTTGCCGCCCTGCAGTCGTGACCTTGTTGGGTCCGGAGGTGCAGGCCATGCAGGTTTCCCCTCAAACTATCCAGATGCTGGGTTCACCTCTGCCTGGGCCACCACTGAAGATTGACCTTGGCAGCAGGGTTGCCAACGAAAACGTCCAATCACCCAATGGGAGGTGCAGAATCCAGACAGGACGAACCTCCACCTCCATCTCTGCCGGGCAACCAACCGTGGAGGGTCAATCAATATGAGAGGGGGTGCAAAGAATATTTTACGGCAAATTTTGTTGGGCTGTACTGCATGGCAGAAGTTATTCTTTTGATATATGAAAGAAAAACTTGATGTCATGCATGAGAAAGTCAATATTCAGTCTCTGCTTAAACTGCAATCCCCCGCGAGAGTTGCAGAAAAGAGCGCGAACAACGGAAGAGTTCGCACAGGAAGCACGTGACTTTCCCCAAAGGGGCCGGAAATCCGGTTCTACATTTCCGGTTTACACAGTTTCACCACACAAGAGGGACCCAGGGCGGGGAGGGGGCGGGCAGTGCGTCCTCAGTCTCGGCTCGCGTCCCTGAGAGTCCCGGTGTAACAGGACCAGAGCACGACCGCAACATTTTCCGATGTCGTGCTGTGGTCCTGAAATTTTCAGGACTACAGCATGACCAAATAGTGTGGTCGTGCTCTGGTCCTGGTCGTGCTCTGGTCCTGTTACACCAGGGCCAGAGGGGTCTGAGTCAGGACAGGGGGGGGGGTGAGTTCCTGGGTCTCTGAACTCAACCATTAGGGGTTTTCACATTGGTGATGCAGCAACAAAATTTTGACGCTCGCGTCAAAAAGTCTGTGATCGGTCTGGACCGATAATTTGATGCTCTCCATTGGGTGTCATGTTGACTTTTGACGCACGCATCAAAAATTCTGACGCCGCCCAACCGCGCGTCACCAATGTGAAAACCCCTATTGTTGGCCGCCGCCAAGAGGTTGCGAAATTAATGTCAGAAGAACAGGTCTGCAGGCGTAGAAGTTAAAATCGTTTGCGTCTGCATTTTTCAGGCTTGTGGTCGTTTTACACAGGTCCTGCAGTGGAACATATCAATGGACCACATGGGCGCCACTGCATCACCTGGTCCCACCCCAGGCCACCAAAAGCTGACGTACATGTTTGCACACACGCACATACACAAGGCCACCACACGCTTTATTTGCGAGTACATGTCCCATGTTACATCGGAACAAAGGAAGCTTTTAGCCTCCCCGCAGTGCTGTCCGCGCGCTGTTTATGCGCCATTCTCTTGTCTCATCATTGCCCGAAGGTGCAGGCGTTTTGGCGTTTCACATTGGTGACGCGCGGTCGTTTTCATGACGTCGGCGTCAAAATTGTGACGTTGGACCCAATGATGAATTTTTGACGTCAGCCTGAATACTGACTGTGTGTCACCCAATGTCAAAACCATTTTCAGGTGTTTTCACATGTCCGGCACAGCGTCCAAACGCTGACGTCATGAGGGCTGACCTCGGGAATGGACTGAACTATTTTTGTTGACGCTCTCCATTGGGTCCTGTGTTAAATTTCATGCTGACAACTTCCCCATTGTCAAAACTGCCCTGGGGAGTATTCAACACAAAGATCATTCTTGTCGAAACTGCGCATTGGTAGTTTTGAATCCGTACCAAGCCCCGCCCCCATACCTGGTGCCAAGTACCACTACTCTTTCTGTTTAGAATGGTGCACTTTTGGCATGATACTGCTCCCAAAATTGCTGATGTGTCCTCCTGTGCAGTTTCTGCCATGTACAGTGCATTTTCACTGCAGGAGGGGGGTTTCCACACAAACAATACAAATCTGTGTACAAGAGTCAGCGCCACCGATCGCGACGCCCGCACCAACGCCCCCTGGGGAGTTTTGCGCTGACGTTGATGTTTGTGTGCGCCGGTGCACGCGGTGTGAAGTTGGGGTTGTGGTCAGGCAGGACCAAGTTGGCAAAATGTCTCTCGAGTGCAGGAATGCGCATTTGAGGACATCAAAGGAGTTTTCACATTGGGTGACGCGCGGTCAATTTTTGAGCTGACATCAAAAATTCCACCATTGGGTTGACGTTCAATGTTGACGCTGACGTCAAGAAATCAACCGCGTGTCACCAATGCGAAGACCGTGAAAAGCACGAAATTGTTAGTCAGATGCATTCGTGAGTCGGCCTTCACATCAAAGGGCGTGTTTGAATCAACTTTGAAGACAACAAGCATTGTCAAAACACCAATGTGTCAGCTGCGTTTTGACGGTTCACGCATGACGACACCGTAAAGGTTGACATTTGACACGGAAAATGCCAAGAAATGCCAAGAAAACGCCCTTTATTGTTTCAGAATGAACATGTGGGGTGGGTGGGGAGAAAGTCTGGGAAACCCTCCCCATGGCAACCACTGGATCATCACTGGACCCCCCCCGACAAGGCATTTACTCTCTGGCTCTGTGAACCCAAAGTTTCTTTCCATTGCGGAGAAATTCTGACCTTTCATAAGAAAGAGACACTGTTGAGGAAAAAAAATTTGGGGGACGAAGAGTGAGAGAGCTTCTTTTCTGTGACAAAGTCGGGTCTTTGGTTGGGAGGGGGGAAATGGGGGAGGGACAGGGATGATACTGGATTTTCAACCGCGTAAAGTGGTCATTATCTGTTCACTTCAAGTTTGAAACTAAAAACATTTGGAAATTACACATGATTGCACACACAATGTGTACGCCAAGGGTCTCCAAATCTGTTTCGTTGGAGTCAGGTCACAGGGGTGTTCAAAATCGACAGGAGGTGGGGTGCGGACGGACTATCTGTCTTTGCAGGTCTGCCGTCCTTTTCGAAGCAGGACCCAGTTGTCTGGATCCGCCAAAGCTTTGATATGAACAACTCCCTTCAACTTTTGCATTTGACGTCAGACAGAACAAGGCGTTACACATATCAATGAGAAAGCAAAACACATTCAACCAACAGCATAATTTGACAAGCGATTTCCAGGGTGACAGACCTCGCTGCCCACTAGTGCATGAGAGGCTATAGACCTTTCGCGTGCACATGAAACTCACTTGTAGAGGGTCCGAGGGAAGTTTTGACAGGTTTGACAACACATTGGACGAAAGGGGGTTGGTTCACCCAGTGATCGTGCATAAACAAGCAGCAGCCGACCGTGAAGATCATCAAGTGACGCAGATCACATGGGCGCTTCAGCCACCACATAAGGGAAGTTGGGTGAGGCAGGAGGGTGTTCACAAATTTTTCTTCGACTTGGTTTGCAAACGAGCAAACTTGCAAATTCAGTGAGTCCAACTGCCTGTGCAACGCCACTGCAGAACCAACAGTTGGAGACAATCAGCAGTGAAGCTGCACCCCCCCTCACATACACACCTGAGTGAAGTGCTGCACCACACAACTGCCTGTCCCAGCGTCACCTGACGCAGTTTGAGTTGAGACGCAGGAACTTCGGGCAACAGGACTTTTGGCGCGAATCTCCCAGGTTCCTCCTGAAATGGCGGGAAATGGAACCGGAAACGCAGGTTCTACAGGTGGCGCTGTGTCACACACTGTCACGGGTCAGGAACATTGTTTCCCTACATGTTTGGGAAATTGGGTTACATTTTGAGCAGAGCCAGTTTTGGGTGAAAACGTCAGGAAAGATCCAGTAGTTCAGCAGGTTTTGATGCAAATGTCTTTCTTTCAAAGGACCATTCCAGTGCAAGGCGAGAGGCCTTTTGTGTCATTAGCACATGCATTGAGAACACTCTCTTGAAACAGGAGGTTGGTTCGTTTGTTTGCAGACATGGCTGGCAACGAAACAGATGCAAATGTGACAGAAGCTGCAGCAGGAGGTGCAGGAGCTCCCAAGGTGGACCCCCTCCATGTCACATCCTACACTGTTATTGGTGAGTTGAACAAAAAACACTGCCAATTTTTAAAGGTTCACAGCAAACCACACAGGAACTTTCTGGTTGAGTTGAACTGGTTGATACATGAGAATCGCACAATAGGCAGTTGAGTTGGACAACAATGAGACAACCCCTCCTTGACCCCTCCTTGACAACCATTCATAGAGACCAGAAGGGGAATGAAATGACCTGATTTGACAAAACTTTCGAAAACTAAACGTCAGAATTGCGTATCTTTTCTTTTTATCCTTCCAGGGTCTATTGGAATTGTCGGCAACTTGTTGACAGTTATAATTCTGTTGTCATCACGTGCGATGAGGAGGAAGACTTTCAACATGTTTCTGATCAGCCAAAGTCTGATAGATCTGCTGAGTGCTGTATTCCTAGTGGCCACTGCCTCAGTCATCCCATTCAGGGTCACTCAAGGTCACTTTGGTGTGCTGGGTAAGTCTGAGGAAATTGGTCACCCATTTTTGTTTGAGAGAAATGTTTATCTTGCAGATCAATACATGGAATTCTTGTTTGAAGACACATTTGAGCCTCAAGTTATTCATAAATGCAATGAGTTATTGTGTCCCACTGGGTCCTCAATGCTAAAAATTTGGAGGAAGTCTTCCACATTTGTCTCATTGAGTCCCTCTTGTCTTGAATACCCTTCAGGGATACTCAGGTGTTACCTGTGGGAAGGGAAGCACCAACTGTGGACATTTCTCATTTGCTCAACTTATAATTTGGTGGGACTGAACATAGAAAGGTGGATCAGTATCAAGTTCCCAGGTGAGCATTGCCTGAAATTCTATTTTCAACACATAAAAATTGTGTGACAGCATTTAATTTCACTCTGCAATCTCATGACATGTGACATGAAACCTTGTTTCACGTTGTTTTCTGAAATCACAAATGGCCTTCAATTTTATGACTTTCCATTTTCTTTTCAGTTTTTCACAAGGTAAATTTCAGGAGGAAGCACGCTCTTATGATGATAGTCGCTGCCTGGACCTCTGGCCCCATCTTCAGACAGGCCGTCATCATCTCCACCTCGACAGTCACTGAGGACGGACTCTGCATCAGGAACAGGAAGTGGCCCAATGACTTCTGGATGACCTTCACTAATGTTGTAACTTTTGTGGTCTATTTCCTGTTTCCTATCCTGTGTATCTCATTACTGTATATTTCCATCTTTGTGACACTTAGAAAAAGGTCCGATTCTGAACATCTGGGTGAAGGAAATAGGCCAGTGTCAAGAATAATGCATCAGGCCACTATGAATGCTTTGAAAACTCTGATCATGGTAACTGCCCTCTTCTTCCTGTGCTGGGTGTGGAATATGACCCTCTTGTTCCTCTTCACCAGTGGAGTCAACCTTTCTGGTGTTGGGGTCTTCTATAACTTCTCTGTCATCATGACAACAGTCAATTGTTGTGTGAATCCCTTTTGTTATGCTGTTCAGTACAGGGAGTTTCAGAGCCAGATAGGTCATCTCTGTGGGAGAAAGAAACCCATGACAGAAGCAGACAGAGCAACTTCTGTCAGTACAATCCAGTGAGAGACTTTGTGAGGCAATCAGATATTCCCCCTGAAAGAACCAGGATAAAACCAATGGAAGAAGCAAACTGTAGATCTGAGGAGACGGAAGCAACTTTGTGATCTCGAGTGATTGTGTGTAGTAAAGTTTGTTTTGGTTTTCAGTGGACAAGGACAAGGACACCATGTTAATTTTCCACTTGTTTGTCTGTATTTACTGGAAATGTTTGTGATTGCAAGACACTCACAGCGGGAAAGTTGGGCTCCGTCACGAGCTGTTTCAGTTGCAATGGAAACACTCATGTAAGTTTCAGGGAAACTCAGAACTGCCCCAAAATCTGCATTCTTGTGTCGTGGTTGTCATTTGTGGCAAAAGCAATAAACGGAGTTTTGGAGGTACAAACTCAGCGGCTTGGAGTTCAGTCTTGTGACTTGTGTGATGGTAAACATGACGAGGCAGACACCGACGATCCTGCAAGAGCAGCTCGTGCAGGAAGCAAATCTGCAAATTGTGTAACACAAGCAAACGTAATTTCAACACCCAACCGGGAGGGCTTGAACACTCGGACATCTGGAAACTAGAAGCTGGCCGGGAAAAACTGAAACTGACAATTTTCACAAGGGGGCAAGGGAGGGGGGCAGAACTCGAATACTCAGATGTGCTGGGTTGTTTGGTTTATCCCT
>JAAUXT010120360.1_pt1 | contig 11254 bp, 11 predicted proteins | sample 7278171 | NCBI WGS metagenome assembly JAAUXT01 (sample SAMN14350112, study PRJNA611818) | marine sediment metagenome | isolation source: surface marine sediment (1.8m) | place: French Polynesia: Moorea | collected 2018-08 | reverse complement strand
TTTTGCCCTCGTATCTCTCGCTCTCCTCTCTCTCTCTCCTTTATCAACCCTCACCCGCGCCGATGATTGTTTTGTTTGTGTGTTTGTGTGTGTTTGTGTGTGTGTGTGTGTGTGTGTGTGTTTGTGTGTGTGTGTTTGTGTGTGTGACAATGTTACGGACAGCATTTGTTATCATCTGTGTAACAGTACGCTTCGTCAGTTTTGAAGCAGCAAAACCTCCGCCCTGCCCACAGCTTTTCAGAATCAACTTCCGCTGTTGCCACCGGGTGGCGCTCTGTCTATTGGTCGAGGCAGCAACGCCCGCGCCCGCGCTCATAGTCTTGGCCAGTGACCCAATGGATGGCGCACCTGGTCTGCAGCTCTGACAGCCTCGAATCTGTCACTCTACTGCAAGATACGGCAGACTGTGTGTCCGCTGAACCCGACGCCAGACCCGACTCAATTGACTTGACACTGTCCAGACTCAGATCCGGGTCATATGCTTCTCGTCCAGCACCGATAGCCCGGCCCGGGCTTCTCGGAAACAGGTCAGGGGGGAAAAGTGCACAGGACGTGGAGGTATTTCACGTCTGATGCACAGGTCCCTGGGGGACATTTTGACGCAGCGCCCACGGAGTTTCCCAGGGGCGCAGCGTGTGCGCATGCGCAGTGACATGGGCCGCGTCTTCCGGTGACCATGTGTGGCGTCATGCCGTTGTGATGCGAATGAACAGATCCAGGAAGTCAGCGGATGCTCTTACAGCAGCAGCGCAGCCACTGGTGCTCGTCCCTTTTGATGTTCTAACGGAGAGCCCGTGTCGTCCTTCCTTCGTGACCGGAGCGCACGACATTCCGATCACTGCCCCGCGCGCACCCAATATGTCACCATTCACAACACAATGAACCGTTTTCAGTTTGTGTTTGGGTCATATACGCTGAACAAGAGGCCATAAAGCAAGAAAGGCAGCAGCGGGAAGTGCGGGGATGCTGCTACGTACGGCGGCGGTGGATCCAGGGTCCCCCGGGCCTCGTTCACACTGCAGGCGTCACGTGACATGCGCACGCAGGAACTGGAGGGTGTTGCGTAGCACAATGTTCACAGCACCCTGGAAATGCCCAGGGACGCAGCGTGCAACGCTCCCAGCGTGAAGCGGGAACGCGGCGTCTCGTTAGTAACGGCTGCGCTCGTTCCCTCGACGCACTTTAACTTCACCATTCGTCACTGCAGACCTTTGTCACCCCGGGCGATGCACTCTGAAATTAACGCATCTCGGTCCCGGTAAAAAGCTGCTGCAGCGACTGCGATGATGGCGACTGCATTGAAACGTCTCCATTTTTTTGGAGAAAGCGTGTCACCTAATTTTTGTGAAGCTTTGTGCTAAATCTTCAAAAGGTCTCGCTTCCTTTGTTTTGCAGCCTGCTGCATGTTGAAAAGCAAAGAAATCCTCATTGAACATGTCCGAGGTACCAGTGATCACACATGATCCACACAAGTGCATCCACCTCAGCAACCACGCACATTGACCACAGATCCACTTCACATCCTCACCCTCAATTTATCCTGTCCACCATCCAGCCCACAGCCAAAACACCGCCCACCACCTGCACACTTCATGTGTACCACCCAACACACCACCCAGCCTCCCAACGACCACACACACGTCCTTTGACACATCACTACGTTGGGCCCGGCCGTCTCTGTTTGCACAGTGCGAGGTCGCGCTCAGGGCGGAGAGGTGGAGGATACAGGGGACTCTCGGTCCGGGCCAACCTGCGCTCAATTCCGGGTGAAAAATTATTGTGGCGGTCACGGGCTGAAATGTACACGGGTCTCTGGCTGTACCGAAGGGCTCCTGTGCTCATCGCTCAACGTCGCACGAGTTCAAAGTCTTTGGATTAGTTTCAATTATGGCTGGTTACAAGTGCTTCAGTGCGGGCGATCCATCTGCATTTGCTCCACTGCGAGATACGGACGGAGCCGAAAGGTGATGATGCCCCGTGTTCATCAGTGGGGCAGGTGCGTGGTCCCAGAAGCCACGCAGAAACACAGATTCCTGCTTTCCTTGGGCAGCTTGACCTTCTCAGCGGACACCTCCGTACCAATCTGCACGACGCGGTCTTTATCTCACGACAGGCTTGACGTGAGGCCCATTAGAAGAACACAACAGGATGTCGTCCACTGGCTTTTCAAGACAGGCCTGGGACTGGGGGTCGGTGACCGCGTTAAGACTGCGCTTGCGCAGGAGAATGCGCATGCCTCTGTGAATAACTCACGCGCATGCGCGGACGCAGCGGCCACTGCCTTGTTGACGGACAAAACGCACGGAGGATCCAGTGCGAACCCGGATCCCTGGACCCGCACAGACAGACTGCAGAGACCCTGTTGCTGTAGCACCCTGAGGCGAAGCAAACCGCTCCTCTATTTGACCTTATTACGTGCGATCTCCGTAAACATCAAAAAAGGCAACACGCCAAGTGAGCCTGATCGAATCACATATTGGATTGGCTCTGTGCAATCACCCAGGGCGCATCACACTCACTCGCTCCCTGCGATCGTGAGTCTCTTCACGCTGGATGCGTCACGCGTTGAGCAACTCAGTGGAAGCTGCGGCACAAGATCAATGTATTGTCCTGATCAAGAGCTCACCGCACGACGCAGTCAGTGTGAAGCTGCCTTGAGCGGAGGGCGGCCTCGGCGCATGTTCTGCACACGCCGCCCCAAGGTTGAACAAACAGGGCGCACGGAGTTCTGTGTGCGCAGTTCGCACGGCTGTGCTGCCAAGAATGCGGCGCGTTCTTCAATAACGCTTTGGGTGAACGCATTGACGTCTTGAGCGCAAGGGCAGCTCATTGGGTGGTCCTGGCCTTCAGTTCATGCCACGCCCACACGCGCGTCGGTGTTTCCAGGTTCCTGTTCCAATCAACGACCAATGTGATTCGTTCTAATTACTTTGCACAGAAGGGACGACGCGGTCACATCAAAGGTTTCCCCGTCGCCACGGAAACAGTGAAGCCCAGTGGAGGAGGCAGTCGCGACAGACGCTCGGATCTCGTTCACGCTGGATCTGAGTGCGTCAGACGGTGCGTTCCGGCTGAGGGAGCCTCTGTGTGTGTGTGTGTGTGTGTGTGTGTGTGTGTGTGTTTGTGTGTGTGTGTGTGGTGAGAGAGAGTGTGAGAAAGAAAGAGCGAGAGAGTGTGTGTGTGTGTGTGAGAGAGAGAGAGAGAGTGCGTGTGAGAGAGACAGAGAGGGAGAGTGAGAGAGAGAGAGTGTGTGTGTGTGTGCTGTTTGTCTGTCTGCCTGCCTGTCCGTCCGTCTTTCTCACTTTCACCCCACCCCACCCCAACAACCCGCAGATTTCAGCAGAGAGACAACGCGTGACCAGTGGGAACAACCCTCCGCACCGCACAGCAGCAGCGAAACCCAATGTGTCCACATCAGCAGTGGCGGACGCCTCGAAGCCGACACAGGAAATTCATTCACGTCGCGACCCAACTTCATTAACGCGGGAACAGCTCATTTACCCCGAATGTCTTCAATTATCTGGACGTTTTCATTTGGCCTTTGAAGTCGTTTATCTGTCTCTGTCGAGGGTCGCGCGGCCTATTCTATCTCCTCCAATCAAGCCAATGCGCATTTAGAGCCCCGCAAACCACAGCCACAAAGTGACGTTCATTGCAATGTCAAGGACGCGGCGGAATCAGCCGGATGGATCTATTTCTCATTTCTGCATCAAAAGAAGCAGCAGAACAGATTCGGAGAGATGTGAACATTGGGATTCGCGAGGCTGAGTTCTCTGGACGCGCCAATGGGCGATGAAACGGAGTGGGCTCTGAGCTTCTCATGCAACGCACGACGCGTCCAGTGTGAACCCGGCCTGAGACCCTGACCAGTGCTTCCCACAATCCTCCAGAAAACCCGACCCATTGTCAGAAGCTCGTTGTTGTGGAGTTGCAGAGACAGACAGACAGACAGACAGACAGACACACACACACACACACACACCACTTTGCACTGACGCGTCTTTCTTCCGTGTGTTTCGGGCGACAAGACCTGTGTGTTTGAGCACCGCACAAGTCGACACGCGCACAACACGCACATTGCACAAACATACACACACGTACACACACACACACACACACACACACACACTGACGCCTCAAAGGGAATGCACGATACAACGGACGCTGCTGCAGCGTCATCGTTGCGGTTCTTCCTTCCCCAGCTCAAGTTCCACCCAATCAGACGCAGCGTGAACCCAGCCACGCAATTCTCAGGCCTCATTGATTCAATAACAAATGGCGGAGAGCGGGGCCGGTCGTACATCAGACGCCCCGAGCCGCCCTGTTGTGACTCGATGTGGAAATCATGTCCCTGCGTCTCTAATGAAGTCGTTTGTAGCGCCGTGTTGCGCTGCTGCGTCTGTGGTGGCGTCTGTGGTGGCGTCTGTGTCGGCGTCTGTGACGGCGTCTGTGGTGGCGTCTGTGGCGGCGTCTGTGACGGCGTCTGCGGCGTGCTGCAGCAGACCCAGTCACGTGACATTTTGTCGTCGCGTCAAAGCGAGAACAACAACACACACATCAAAGTTCTTGGCTGCTGAATATGTCAGCAGAAAATTTCACAGCTTCTGAAAGGTGGGAGAGAAAGCAATGCCATGGTGTGTGACAAAACCCAACACACAACGTACCATTGTGTTGACGTCACTAACATTCAACACAAAAGCGGAAGTTCACTGCGTAAATTCTCCCAAAGTCTGCACAACACAGAATTTTGCGGTCCCGTTCTCCTCTGAACACTGAAAACCATTCCAAGAATACAATGCAAACTGAAACGTGCATGGCGTTGGGTTACAGAGCAACAGATCATTGTGGTGTTTTCCAAGAACTTCAGCATTTGACCATCTATGCAACTGTGAGTTTTCACATACCACACACCCTTTCAAGTCGCTCACTCTCTGGCCTGGGAAGTGGCTGGTGTCTGCAACCTCGATCTTCAAAACGGTATGCTCAACACGCGAGAAACCAGGAACCACGGTCACTGGGACCTAGACACCAGCGTCGCGTTCTGTTCGCTGTGATCGCGACGCAATGGAGAAGGGAGACGGGCCTTGTGAAGAGGCAACGAATTGGATCTCAGAACACTGGACGACAAGCGCTTTCCACATCAAATTCTGTTCAGCAACGGCCAGTGACTTTTCAGGTTCAACCAAGCATCGAGGGTCGCTTTGTTCTGGTTGTGCCACAATGGCGCACTTTGGGCGTCGCACTTTGGGCGTCACGCTTTGGGCGTCGCGCTTTTGGGCGGAAGACGCCAGTCTGAGCAATACATTCCAGCGACATCCGGGACACGTGGCTTCCGTCGGTTCACTTCCGGTTCTCAAACTCGTCAGTTCTGCTATTTTTGTTCTCGGTCATTTCACTAACACACACACACACACACACACACACACACACACACACACACACACACACAACCGCTGGTGTGTCTCACTGGCGGCCAATCTCTGATCCCAAAAATTCAACAGAAGCGAAAAAGAAACGAGAAATCAAATCCATGGCAAACCACAACGACATTGGTGCCTGGGCTTGTTTCACACGGGATGAACCTTGCCTTGCGTCCTCGCTGACGGGTCCACAGCCCAAAACACGTGGCGCCTCCACTGCGCAGCCGCACAGGCCGCACGTCGCGCGTAGCGTGCGTCCCCCCACACCCATCGCGTCGGGGCCGATCCCATGTTTACAAATGACATCATTACTCATCGGCACCGCCCGCCGCCGCCGCCGCCGCTGCCATGGAAATAATTACATACGGGATTCACAGCTTAGCACCACGCGAGCTGCTTACGCCGCGGATAACCTCATGTACTGAGCGCGCGTCTGTCATCGGGAGTCAAAAGGCAGCGATGGGCATCGCGGGAGTCTCCACGCAGAGAGCCCAAACGTACACTCCTTCAGCCCGCGGGCACACTGGGTGCGCTGGGCGCTGTACAAACCAGTGTCTCATCCACTTCTCAACACAACGCCTATTGACTTGAAGACAAACAGCGTCCCGACATCTGGTGCGAACTTGGGGCACAAGGGGTGACGCTTCCAGCGTCAAACACACCGAAACCACCATCGACTACGGAGAACAAGGCTGGAAGGACGGAACAGACAAAGTCAAGGTCAGTTCCACGCGTGTCCTCCAGATGCAAATCTGATCTTTTGCTTTGACCCAAAATCTGTGTGTTCAACTAACTCCATTGGTCTGGGACAGTTTTCCGACCAATGACCCTGTCGTTGGGCGAACGCACCCGTCACGCAACCAGCGGACGATGAACCGCTCCTCCGACGCCACAACAGTCAATACCCGCACCACCTGCGTCGCCTGCACCGATCCTTCTTCGTGTCGCCCGTCATGCGGCGCCTGCGGAATGTGGCGATGTTTCACCGCGGTCCGGGCGCCCCGAGTGACCCGCATCGCGTCAATACAAACAAGGGCTGTGTTCACACCGCGCGTGTGCGTCAGCGTCAAGCGTTGCGTCCACCTGGTGCCTACTCAGGGCCACTAAAGCTGAGAACACACTCAGAGCGACGCAGCAACCAGAGTCGTGCTGCCCTGTCGTGCTGTGGCATCGCCCCATTGGGTTTGTATGGAGGCTGCTCCAGGAGCAGTTGAGGCGACCCAACGGGGCAACGCCACAGCACGACGGGGCAGCACGATGCAACATTCAGTGTGACCGCACCCTAACCCCGACTGTGACACGTGCAGTGACGTCGTAGCCTCGGGCTTCTCCGGCAGACACGGCGGTCGGGTTACCCCGGGACACCGCCGGGCCGCGTCTCGGGTGGCGTCGCTCGGCTCATCCGTCTCCTCAGACACGAGGCACATCCGGGTCACACGAGCCCTGGGCACCAGGGGGCCACGCGTCCGCAGCGGCAACATGTGTTCCTTCCTTCCTTCTTCCTCAGCAGCGATATGTACAGGATCCAAATGAAGTGATTGAAGCATGGACTGAGGAAGCGGAGGCTCCGGAAGTGCACTTTGCGTGGGACGGGATGGGACGGGACGGGACGGGACGGGACAGGACAGTACGGGACGGGACGGGACGGGACGGGCACTATGCAACACATCAATCATACGGGCGTCACAACACCCAAATGACGTTGTGAAACCCAGTCAGTCCACAGGGAGGAGCCCCCCGCAATCCACCACGCCCAACAATGTGCGCTCGCCTCGCTGTTCCTCTCCATCCAGAACCCGCTTCATCTCTCTGGGTGTTTTTCGTCAGTTCTGGACCACGGTCCGCAGTGTTGAAATGGATGTATCAGTTTTCATTCCCTGGTTCAGCGCTGCAGAGAAGCATTAGCGGGGGAGACGACGCGCACCTGGGCCTGGGCGGTGTCGCAGTCTCACGTGTCTCCCTCCAGGCAAATGTGTCTCTCGATTTGACAAGGAGTCAAGCGCCAACGAGCAACTCTGACGTTCGAGGGTAGAGCGATCTTTAGTCACACGCGACAACACGCAGACCTACTCACAGAAAAAAGGCCCTTGTCCACTGGGAAAGTGCACGCTGCCGACAGTTGACCAGGAGCAGCTGACCCACAGGGGTGAACTTGCCCTGGGGAATCAAGGCAGGGGGAGGTAAATTGCCCCGGGAGCTACTTGTCCCCTTACACCGGCGCGGGTGGGGGGGGGCGGTCGTGGCTGCGGTCACACCGCTGACCTGTGTCCCCAGGAGGACGGTACATCAGTGCGTAATCCCCTGGATGAGCAGCGCGCATTACGGAGGATCATACACTCCGCGCAAACTATATCCGCTTCCGCTTAACTGCGAATCAATACATGTCCCGCGCGGAATCAATCACGTGGGGGACGCCGCCGCAGGACGCCGCGCCGGGCGCCGGGCAAGTCGCGCCGCGCATACCGAGTGCGCAGGTGCGGACGTCTCTGACGCCGGGACTGTTGGCTGCAGTGTTATGGATGGGAAAATGGCTTTCAGAGAAAATTGAGTGACCGTCCTTTTCAGCTTTGAAAATAGATTCTGACGTTTGCATTTGTAAAGTAGCAAATAAAAGTCATTGGATCTTGACTTTTTGGCTTGCACACGCAATTTGACGTTTGACGTCATATCTGTTTCCAGCGTAACGTCCTGTCGTCACATCAAACGAGTTTCCTGGAAGCAGCCACTTTCGCCAGATCAAACTTTACATGAGTCTGAACGAAACAGTTTCTCCACTGAAGCGCAAACGCAGCCTGTAACACTGGATTCCGTGCGGCTCGGGTTTCTCGCGTCTGGTGGAGAGAGAGCGAGGGGGGAGGGAAGCGCAGGAGCCGGGGCCCCGCCGCCCGCCGCCGCTGAACCGAATCCACCGCTGCTTTATGACCCGGTGTGGCGCTACGCCGAGGCCCCTTCCTTTTACGACCCGGTGTGGCGCTACGCCGAGGCCCCCTCCCTTTGCGACCCGGTGTGGCGCTACGCCGAGGCCCCCTCCCTTTATGACCCGGTGTGGCGCTGTGCCGAGCCCCCCCCCCGGAGGCCTCCGGTGTGATGAAATGAGCACCACGTTTTCCAGACACAGGTAGGTGTGTCTGGTTGTTTCAATTCTCACACGCAAATCAGTTGCAACAGGTCACTGGGAGGCTTCTTGTGACACTCAGAGCCTTGATGAGTTTCAGGGTTAGGGTGGGGTGGTGCCTGTACGGCCATTTTGAGCGAAAGAGGGAAACCCTTGTCTCCTGGTTCCGGATGTCCGGCCAGTTTTCCACCGTGGGTCCGGGTCCGAAAGGGGAGTGAATGTCCTCCCGATCCAGGAGGGGCTGCAAACATCTTTTGAATTTTTTCAGTTTTGTGCGCTTTTTGGAGGCTAGGAGTTTGAGCAGTATCATCAGTGCGAGGCAAACTCTGCTGTGTTTCTCCAGCTCCAGGTCGGGAACCGACAGATCCGCACCTCTCCATCTCTCTCCATCACGTCTCAGCGCCAGTAAGAAGGGTTTGAGCGTCACGTTACACCGGAGTCATGAGGGGTTCAGCATCACGTTACACCGGCTGCCGCGCCCCGCTCGGTGTGGAGCCGGCCGGAAGATCCCTTCACATTACATAACCATTCGGCGTACCTTACGCAGGCCCCAGCTGACGGCAACGAGCTGCGGCGCTGCTGCCCTTTCTTCCGCTCAGCCTCGTTTCGCTGCGTGGATGCGTGTTATGATGCGTCTGTGCACACGCCAGTGAGCACCGTCTCTACGGAGCAACGCAACGCCCATAGGGACGGATTTATGACGCGCCCAGAGTGAAACAGGTGCGACGCCAGGTTTTTTATCCTCTTCTCCGTTGAGCTTGGGGTGGGGGCACGCGTAAGTTCTGTTGCATTCCCCAGTGAACTGGTCTGAAACGAAGTTAGATCCCAATGTTTGAGGCTGTGGCAACAACAGCACATGCGGTCCGCCTCACCAACCTTCTGTGCAGACAGACCCGAATGCAGACAGACAAAACAGTCTGACATACCTGACGTCAGTGCAGATGCGCACAAAGCTCATCCCACTGTGATGGGGTCCCGGCCTTGAGAATTACCAGATTCTCACCGCTCCTGCAGTGCCCAATGCGGTTTCTAAAACTGGCTGTGACGTTCATAAGCACTGGACTCCAGACAACCCAAACAATGGGACTGCCTGCGACTCTTCCATGTATCAACAGGCGAGAGACTGAAGGAGTCCATACGAGTACTCGTGACACGGCAGGAATTTTTTTTTTTTAGCTCAGTGACATTCAAGTGACGTGTGTACGTTTGTTCCTGCTCACAAAAGACTCAGACACCAACGACAGACAACAAATGTCATTCACAAAGGTTTCCACCCATTCTCCACACGATCCCTGAATACGCCATTCTGTGACGCACCCGAGGAACTCCAGTTGCGCAATGAAGCCACGCGGATAACACGGCGCCTGCGCACAGCCAACGAACGGGTTTCACGTCAAATGGCAACGCGACGCAACGCTCACTACTGCGCACAGGAGCGCAACAACAAAAGCACTTAGTGTGAACGTGGCCTGACGCGCACAGAATACCTGCTGGAGAAGCTGCTGATACTCATCAGTGCATTTGAATGACAAGTGTATTTTGCCACACACAGACTTTTTTCGGTGAACCGCCTTTATTCCAGTGGAATGTCGGAAGGAACCATCTTTGTTGTTGAATCAGAAGTGAATTCTGCGCTTCGCAGGCAGCAGAAGCACAGCACGAAGGGAAAGGCTACAGCCGAGACGTAGCACAAATATGATGCTTCCACGCGCACGTAGAGACAGAGAGAGAGAGAGAGAGAGAGAGAGAGAGAGAGAGAGAGAGAGAGAGAGAGAGAGAGAGAGAGAGAGCGACCTGTTGTGTTCATACTTTGGGTCTGTCGTATGTCTGTCTGGTTAGTTTTGGTGCCACGCACGCAATTGTGTGTCAAAATGAACTCTTTTTTTCTCCACAATCAGTGCAGTTTGAAACGACACACATTGTGTGCCCCCCTCCCGCCTCACTTGGGTTCTGCATGGTTCTGTTCACATTTTGAATGGGACCAATTGAATGGGAGTTTTTGCCGAAGCTGTGTTCGCACGAGCTCTGCTAACAATGTTGAATGGAATTCTCGTGCTGCACTCGAGCTGCGATTACAAGGCCACGAGACGCACCGAGAGGACCCCGGGAACCCGGCAGGGGGCGGCGCTGTTCCCCGGTGATCAGGCCTCGTTCACACTGCACGCGTCGTGCGTTGCGTCGCAGGGAACAACCCATGCTGTAGGGTTGCGATACCCACCGACACGTTCAGAGACTGGACCCAGTCCGACTCAGATCACAAGGAAACAGCGCAGTGAACTCGAGTCCCAAGATTGCAGCGTGAGTCCAGTGCGCAGCCAATGATGATGCAACAGGAGACTCTGCACGTCTGATTCCCGAGCCACTTGGCCCAGCAACAGATTAGAAACAGGCACCGTGGGGTCAGCTTGTTGAGTACCCGCATTGGGTACTCAAACGCTCACTCATCGCCGGATACCCAGCACCTATGGGCAGACTGCGGCTCAGCTGCACGAGTTGCGAGTTGTCCAGCCATAAAACTGGGCACGTGGCTGTAAATCCTTCAGCCCGGCCCTGTGGCGTCTGATGCACCGCCGCTGCCGCCGCCGCGCGGAATGCTAAACTTCCGGAAACTGCGCGCGCAGCATGATGGGAGATCTACCGCGGATCCGCTCCAGATCCGAGGTCGAGAGGTGGGTCAGGGTGGGGGAGGGGGAGGCGAAGCAAAGGGAGGGGGAGGGGC